>FWPV01001034.1_pt1 | contig 80567 bp, 56 predicted proteins | sample 2228371 | NCBI WGS metagenome assembly FWPV01 (sample SAMEA103939776, study PRJEB20133) | metagenome
CCCCTACACCCTTGCGGACACTACACCCTGAATGTAGCGCGTCTACCAATTCCGCCACTTCAGCGACAGGGCTGCAAAATTAGCTAAAAATGGAATTCTGACAAGTGTATTGACCTGAGCTCAGGGAATAACCTGCAAGGGACTGGTAGTCAATAAATTACTATGATGTCCTGAACGATCTATCACATACAAACTGTAGGTTACGGATTCCGGACTACTTCCGTTGATAGAAACCGTATTGGGTAGACTTAGTTTCAATGTTCCTTTGATATGCAAACTCATTTGATTCGGCGTGAGTTCATTGATTCGAAACTTGTAGGTTAGCGGAATACGTTCATCGGTCAAAAAGAGATTAAATACCGAAGGATCATTCTCTCCTAGGTCGCCGTCTTCGTCTTCATAGGTGATCTCAAAATAAACCGAATCGGTATTGGCTTGGATCATTTCTGGACCGTAGTTCACCCAGCTCAATTTGGGAACACCCAGTTTATCCTCGTCTTTTTTACAAGCGAATAGACCGAGTACCAGAGAAAGGAAGAGTATTCTGTTCAATCTCATTTCACTATAAATGCAAAAAAGGTTTTATAAAACAGTTGTGAATTCTGCTGAGGAAACTCTGCCGGAACGCTGTGGTCACCGTCTTCGCAGTAGAACCGAAAATATACGTTTTGATTCGCGTTAAATTCAGACGCTTGGAAGCTGACGGAAAAGTAGTCCTGTGTAAAATACGTAGCCGACTTCACCACGGCCGTGCTGAAATCGTCTTGCTGATATGAAAACTTCACTTTGGCATTCTTCAATTGGCTCGTAGCCGTGCTGTCATCTCTCACCACAATTAACAAATTCACTGTACTGCCCGGCGCAACGATAAAAGGGGCTGGAAAACGTCCGTCGTATACCGTATCAATTCTTAAATTGTTTTGATCCAGTGCAGCCCTGCCCACCACCTGTGGCTGCTGATTTGGAAATTTTGCGAGCTTTCCAGACATATCCGGACACCCATTATCAATCCACCGTTTAATACGGTTCAATTCCTCTTGAGTCAAGGGATTTGCGTACAAAGGCATGCGACCTAAAACCGCATCATCGGTTGTAAGCCTTTCAATGAGCCATGAATCGGATGTATTGTATGGAATAACTCGGTAGGTAAAGTCGTTCGCCGCATTGTTCTTCACAACAGGATGGTAAACTAAGTTGTTGTAGGCACTTTCCATGGTGCGGAAATCGGGCTCAAAGGTACCGTCGTGGCATAGTGGGTTGGCGCATCGCACCGCAAAGATTTTTTGATGTATTCCCGCAAAAGTATTGGGATCTAAGGTGTCTTTTCCTGAGCCGTTTGTGTTGTTTAAGGAATCATAGGGATTGGGTGCTAAATCCGGTTCGGTAGAACAAGCAGCTAGCGTGAGTGATATCCAGAGTAAGATTAAAACGTTTTTCATACAAAGGCTGCGGCTAAGTGTTTTCCCGGTAGATTTTGTTGAATATCCGTATCAAATCCTAAAATACGGGCAATGGTTGGCACTATATCGATGCTCTCACCTTCCACTTGTTGAATAACCTGGTTTTGCTTGACTAGCGATGGCGGACCGACTACCATACAAAAGAGTTCTCTCGACATGCTATCGTCTGTGGTATGATCCAACCCGCCCCTGCCGTTCACGTCTTTTATCGTATTTTCTAGCGCATTACGTCCAATTTCAGGAGCAATGATAAGAATGGTATCGTTGGCCATGCCCGGGGTACTTTGAATGGTTTGCCAGAGGTGATTCACCGCCCAATCCGCCTTGCGCAGGTTATTGCAATAGGATGTGAAATCAGAGTGGCAAACGTCTACCCCAAACATATTCACCACCAAGAGCTCCGGTTTAAATTGTTGCATGACTTTTTCTGCATAGAAAACATTCCGCATGTCGCCATTCATTATCTCCGGCGAACTCATACCCCAAGGATTACCGTGCTGTCCGGCATAATGCTCCGTATACATGGCATCCATAAACTGCTGAATAGCCAATCGATCTGCCTCTGTGTTAGCAATGCCCGAATTAAGGTTTAAGCCGCTCGATTTGAAGCCGCCATCCATAAAATCACGAAACTTTTTTAAATCGGCCTCCTTCGTTTGATCGATGCTCAGCGGATTACTGTATGCATCACGCACTCTGTTATTGAACAAGGTATTGGGCGACAACTGATTGGCTCCAAAATCAGGACCGTAGCCACCATAGGTGCTGTAATTCAGTATAGGATAAAGTTCATTGGTATGCGATATCCACCAGGCATTCATCGCACTTTTATCCGGACTACTGTGTTTGCGGTAAAGTTCAAAAACGGTAGGAAAAGGAGGTCTTTCCAGCAAAGACAGCGAATTATCTGTATACCGACCGGTCAAGGCAGTGGTATGTCCGTTGTAATGACCCGATGGTCCGCTTTTATAGCGAAACTCTTTAAACAAAGTGCCTTGGGTTTGCAAACTAGCACCGGGCAAGCCAGGCAAAGGATGCATCCGGGAGGCAATATCCGGACTAAGACTCTCAGAACCGCTAAGTATTCCGCGCATGAGGTTTCCTTCGGCCTTCTGTACTGAGTCTAAATTGCGTATTCCGCCTGCAAACATGCAGAATACCACGTGATTGGCTATACGGGAACCACTAGCGGCAAAAAGGCGTCCTCCCGGCAAGATATACGGTGCGGCAAGCATTCCGGCTCCGGTAAGGGCTGCATTTCGGATAAAACTTCGTCTTTTCATAGGTTCGGTCTTAGTAGTATCGGTATTCTGTTGAAGTCATGAGGGCATAGTAAATATCCTCCGGTGCTATGGCTTGGTTCTTTTCTAGGATTGATGTGAAATACCAGAGCTCCATTTCAGCCGGCTTTCGCACTAAAAACCGCTCGAAGCTTTCTGTTAAAAAGGCCTCCATATCGGCACGCATGGTTGCTGCATCCGGTTTCAGTATACCATTAGCCGACAGCATTTTACGCAGAACTCTATCGATAATGAGTCCCTTATCACCCACTGAATTGTAACCTTCCAGAATGGTGTTTAAATCGTTAGCTGATATCTGGCTTCCAAACAAATCTGAATAGGCAATGGAAACAAACTGTAAATCGCTTTTTAGGTTGCTCTTATCCTTACTCTGCGTGAGGTTCAGTGGCGTAAGTTCATACTGGTATTGGACCTCTTTCTGGCATGAAAAAAACAAGGCTAAACTGAGGAATAGTAGTACCTTCTTCATAATTGAAAATAAGAATCACTGCCCAGTACCCACTTTTGAATGGTTTGAATACTTGGCGATTGTTTATACGACTTTAGTAAACTCAACACCTCTGTTTGCGTAGCTTTTCGGTACAGGTAGCTTTGGTGAATGCGGTGAATTTGTCCTTCTAAAAAAGCATCTGAGTTCAATAGAATATCGAGGCATTGCGACTTCGAATTCCCGGTTTGTAAGAAGAGTATGCCGCTTAAACCGTCTACCATACGTTTGGCATCTTCCAACTCTTGTCCGGATGGATAGCGGTCTAAAAAATGCTGGAATAGACTCACTACAAAGTTTTCTGTGCCCATGTTGATTTCATCGTAATACGGGTTGTCAAGAAAACGGCGAATTACACCTGTCCAGTCAATTTGCCCATTCTGGTAGTCTAAATTGACCATCATCAAGGATTGCAAACGAACTATTCGATTCTCCAATTCAGCCCTGAATAGGGGATTCATGGAGCTGTCTTGCAATTGAAAGGTATACAGCTGCGCATCTCGGGCTGCTGTAGCCGAGTCGATTCCTTGGATTAAATCCTGCCTCCAGCGCAAAACAAAATTCCTTTTGTACTCCGGCTCTTGAAAAAGTTGTTCAATGAGCTGTGTTCTTTCGCTCAATTCAGGACGTGCGCCCAATATGGTTTTGGCATCGCTAAATTCCAACGAACTGGCTTTTCTGCCCAATAAACCAATGTAAAGTCTGTTGATGTACGTTGAGACTTGTAGTTCCGTGACCTCGGTATTGGATGGCGGAATATTGTTCTTGTATTCAACGGTTTTGCTGCAAGAGAACAAGAGCATCCCGAAGCCAAGAAGACAGAGTTTGGTCAAGTTCATAGCCAATGGATGAATGGAATAGTAAATGGTTTAACCGAAGATACGATTTAGGCCGATAAAATTTCGCGTAGTATGGCCGGACTATTGAATTCTTTGAAATTGTGCAGGTGAATGCGGTAATAATCGAGTAACTGACTCAAAACAAGCTGTCTGCCTGCATGATCAAGTTTTACTTCCTCTAAGGCTTCAAAGTCTTTATCTAAAAGGCTGAACAGCGCCTTAGCCGTGCGCAGTTCCAACTCGGAAGCAGCAGGTTTGGCGTAAAATCCGCCTTCTTCCATATCGAAGGCATACCCTTCCTGGTAGGTATCGGCGGAAGGATAAAAGCCTAAATAGCGCGAAAGCTGCACCAGAAAATGAACCGGAAAAAGCGCGATACCTTGTTCTCTTAAGTCGAGAATTTGGATGCTACCCCACAGAAAATCAAATAAGCTTTCATTTCGCTCCTCCTCCCGAATTGAGCGGTTTAATATTTCAAGCATAAACAGCGCAATACCTGATTTTTTTGGCTCATAATGAATGCTATGTAAAACCGGTGTGCACCGAAGCTCTTTGATGCGCTGAAGGTTTGCCGACTGCCTGATTTGCATAACCAATTCAAGGAGGTTGAGCGGCTGTAAATGCGAACTGCGAATCGCGCCTTTGTTACTCCGTACGCCGGGCACCATAAATGACTGCATGCCCATTTCTCGCGTGAATATTTTAGCGATTACAGAGGTTTCGCTGTACCGCGTACAATGCAATACGATACCTCTGCCGGAGATGTTCATGGCGCAATAAAGAGTATCTTACTCACAAAGGTATCGCTCGCATCTTGGTTGGCAGTAAAAACCATATATACGCCGGTAGAAGCTTTTCTTCCACTGAAATTTCGACCATTCCAAGTTGCAGTTCCACCGTTCGCGCGGGTTTCGTATATCAGGTTTCCACTGATGTCGGTAATTTTAACATACGCATCTTGAGGGAGTCCGGAAATGGTGATTGGCCCGTCGAAATCAGGCTTAACCGGGTTAGGGAATACCTTTACATCGGTATGCACATCACCTGCCGCAGACGATCCGGTGCGGTAAGAGATGATACCTTTATCTGTCGCGATAAATAACTCCCCTGTTTCCTCAACCATTCCCAATTGCGTAATTTGATTGGAGAGCAGTGGACTATTCTCTTCGTTAAAATTGGCTAAGACCTCCTGTCCATCTGGCGAAACCAGCCACAAACCTGATCTGGAGGCAATCCATTTCCGGTTGCCGCCATCCACATAAATGGCATTGATTTCTTCATCGCCTAAGAGGTAGCCCACATTATCCCCTTCACCTATCACAATTTGTCGGGCATCGCTAGGTCTATTGGTAAAAATGGAAGAGGGACTATAAAAGACTGCCAAGCCTTTGGCCGTGCCAACCCAAAGTTGCCCGTTCCGGTCTTCTGTCATGCACCTTACCTCTGCGCTGGGTAGGTTTCCGTTACCCGCGCCAATGCCGAGGTATTTCGGATTTGGGTCGTCGCTATGATCTAAAGGGGTGCCGTTATCGTTGTAAACCATAATACCGGCTGAAACACCGGATTTATCGCGAAGCTTCATCCATTTGTTTCCATCTCGGGTAATGATCATGTCTAAGACGGTGGTTGCATTGCCCAGCGAAAAGGAATCCCACACTCCTCCGCTCGTTTTTACCAACAAAGGGTAATTACTCTCGTAATTCGACACCCAAAGGTTACGTTGATCGTCTACTTGAACCGAGGTAATGAGCATCGGTAGCTCTGCTTTCAACGGACTATTCAATGGAGAATAATGCTCCAGTACTGTATTACCTCGCATTCGAACAATGCCATCTAACAAACTGGCCAACCATAAATCGCCCGAAGGATCTAAGGCGATGGCATGAATATCGGCAAAGGTATCTAGGTACTCGTTGAAGCTTGCCCGACTGTTAGTCCAATTTCCTTTTTCAAACACATAATAGCCATCTAGCGAATAGCTTGGAGCACCTCGCTCAAACATAAATCCGCCACCAATGTATATCTTGGATCCTTTTGAAGCCATCTTTCCCGCACGCAGGCCTTGCGGACCGGAAGGTGAAATAAACTCCAACGCGTTGCCTCCTCTATCTATGATGATACCAAAGCCAAAGGATGCTGAATACAACATGTTATCGATGAGCATGACCTGACTAGCCGGGTCGGTTTTGCGGTAGTCTATACCAGCAGGACTGAGAATAAACAATCCGGTATCGGCATTCAAGAAAAGTTGCGAACCTTGTTTGGGCATTTTATAGTATACCCGCTTGGAGCCGTTAGCCGTGAAATTCGTGCCATCCGAACGGTACAAGATGCTATCCATAACAGTCCAAAGTTGCGAACCATCGTTGCCCAGAAGTTGGGCATTCCCGGATCTGAGTAAAGACCAAGCTCCCGGGTTGATCGTCATTCCTGCACTGGGCAAATTCGCTACATAGATGCCCTGTTCTGTTGCGGCATATACTTTATTCTGAAAAACACTGGCCGCAAGCACTTCGGTAAAGAGCGGAGAGCGCCACGTGGCTGTTGATTCGCGCTTTTTTAAATTGTAAACCTGGATACCAAAGCCGCATGAAAGGATGGCATACTCCTCAAAGGCACTGATGTGGTTAATTTCCTTAGAGCCATTGATACTCGCTAAAAAAATATCCGGCACCTGAATCAGCTCTTCCCGGTTCACTAGCAAATCCATCACCGAATTTTGGTAGGCGATTAATAAGGTTTTGGTAGACTCGTGGTAGTGCATGGTGCTCACGCTCACATCGGAGAAGCCGTCTATTTTCGATAAAATTTTTCGCTCTCCGCTTTGTTTATCATAGCGGAAAAAACCTTGATCTCCCCAGATATACAGCTGTTCTTCTGCCTCTACAAATCCGCGAGGCGAATTGTACGGAAAATGAACCCTCCATTGCCCCACACCGATGTTTTGTGCATCAACAAAGGAAAAAATGAGACAAAGCAAAAAACTAAGCGAGTATCGAATAGGCATAGTGCAAGTATACATCAGGTTTAACCTTAAATACGAACATAGGATAGAGGATATTGCCCCTGTTTAATCCTATTTTTCTCGTTGAAAACATTACTTTTGCAGCCTCTTTGAGTGCGGTATGTGGATTAAGATAGCCTCCTATATTCTGCGTTTTCGTTTGTACATAGCCTCTACGCTACTCGTACTGACACTGCTCATGGGCTATTTCGCCACAAAAACCGAAATGGCGTATGAGCTCGTTAACGTTATACCCAGCGACGATCCTGCCAACATTACGTACCAACAATTCAAACAGACTTTCGGGGAAGACGGCAGCATGGTTGTGGTGGGTGTTGAGACCGACAAACTCTTTCAGCTTGATTTCTTCCGCGATTGGTATCGTTTCTCCAAAGACATTGAAGGACTGCAAAATGTTGCAAACCTGATTTCGCTGCCCAAGTTGTACAATTTGGAACGAAACGACAGCTTGTGGAAATTCCAAGTGAAACCTTTGGTAGCGAAGGAGCCTACAACACAGGCAGAAGTAGATGAAATCAAATCGTCTATTGAAAACCTACCCTTTTACCTCAATTACCTCTACAACCCGGAAACACAAGCCACCTTAATAGCTATAACATTTGATTCTACGGCTACCCAAACCAAACGCCGTGAGAGTCTGGTGGCTGAGCTGAGGGCTTTAGGCGACGCTTTATCTGAGAAGCATGATGTTGAGCTAAGCTACAGCGGTGTGCCTTATATCCGTACCTTAAACTCACAAAAGATATCCCATGAACTGCTGTTGTTCACGTTTTTATCGATTGTCATCACGGGTATCTTCATTTTAATTTTCTTCCGGTCTTTGCAGATCGTGGCCAGCTCCCTCATCATGGTGGCCATCTGCCTGACCTATACCATCGGGTCTATGTACCTGATGGGATTCAAAATCGGGATCCTAACTGCCTTGATTCCGCCGCTGATTGTGGTTATCAGCATTCAAAACAGTGTATACCTCCTCAATGTTTACCATTTCGAGTACAGGAACCACAAAAATAAAATGCTGGCCTTGACCCGCACCATTTCCAAAATCGGTGTGGCTTCTTTGCTAACCAACCTGACCACAGCCATTGGTTTTGGTGTATTTAGCTTCACCGGTAGTGATTTGTTGGACGAGTTTGGCCGATTGGCTGCGGTGAACATCATGGTGGTGTATGTGCTGAGTGTATTACTCATACCCATCCTTTTCAGTTTTTTACCCGGACCGAGCTCCAAACAATTGAAGCATTTAGACCGAAAGTCTTTGTCGGGCGTACTCAGTTTCGTAAACCGCATCGTGTTCAACCACCGCAAATGGGTATACACAATTGCCCTGGTTCTGGTGGCTGTTTCGAGCATTGGCTTAGCGAAGGTGAAGACCTTTGGGTTTATATTGGATGGTATTAGTCCGAAAGAAAAACTCTACCAAGACCTCAAGTTTTTTGAGCGAAATTTTGGAGGGCTTTTCCCTTTTGAAGTATTTATCGACACCCGAGAGGCGAACAAGGTTAAAGACTTAGGCGTTTTGCAGCGTTTGGAATTGCTAAGTCGGAAGATGGAAGCCTACCCGGAATTATCGAGGCCTATGTCGGTTAGCGAATTAATGAAATTCATTAACCAAGCCTATTACCGGGGCAATCCGAAACGCTACATACTACCAAATCCGCTTGAAATGGGCAAGATCTTGAATATGATGCCCAATCAATTCAATAAGCGAAACAGCGATCTGCTCCAAACTTTGATAGACACCACGTATCGCTATACCCGTATCTCCTGCCAGATTGCGGATGTGGGTACCACCCGAAACGAAGAAATCAGGCTGGCGCTTCGGGCACAAATCGACTCCATTTTCCCGCCCGATGAGTTTGATGTAGCCATTACCGGGAAAAGCGTGGTGCACGTAAAAGGAAACTCTTACTTGATTAAAAACCTAAGCGTGAGTTTGGCTTGGGCCTTCATCATTATAGGAATTCTAATGGCCCTCTTGTTCAGTTCCTACAAGATGATCACCATCGCTTTGGCGCCGAATCTTTTGCCTTTGTTCATGACCCTGGGCATAATGGGATTCAGTGGCATCTCGCTGAAAGAAAGTACCATCCTCATTTTTGGTGTCGCCTTTGGTATAGTGGTCGATTTAACGATTCACTACCTGGCGAAATACCGATTTGAATTAAAGAAATACGATTACAACATCAGTAAGGCTGTTCAAGCTTCCATTGAACATTCCGGCTTCAGTATGATTTATACGACAGTCATATTGTTCTTCGGTTTTATCATTTTCGCGTTTTCCAGTTTTGGAGGTACGGTTTACTTGGGACTACTCACCTCTTTGAGTTTGGCCTTCGGACTCTTCTCCAACCTCTTCCTGTTACCTAGCCTCTTGCTGGGTATGGAGAAACGAATGAACATGCGGGAATCGATGAAGAACAGCGTAATCGAATTGGAAGAAGAAGACATGTGATTTTATGGGATTGTACAAAGACTACGAGAAACACGACTTTCCGGCGTTTGAGAAAGAAGTGCTTGCTTGGTGGAAAGCGCAAAATACATTTGAGAAAAGCTTAGAACTGCGAGAAGGTGCGCCGGCTTGGGTATTTTATGAAGGTCCACCTTCTGCTAACGGAATGCCTGGAATTCACCACGTGCTGAGCCGCACCATCAAAGACATTTTCTGTCGCTATAAAACCCAACAAGGCTTCCGCGTTGACCGCAAAGGTGGTTGGGATACCCACGGCTTGCCCGTAGAATTGCAGGTTGAAAAGAAACTGGGCATCACCAAAGACGATATAGGCGAGAAAATCAGTGTGGAAGAATACAACCGCACTTGCCGTGAAGACGTACTCAAGTTCAAGGATGTATGGGATGACCTAACTGAAAAAATGGGTTATTGGGTTGACTTGGATAACCCGTATATCACTTACGAAAACGACTACATTGAAACCCTGTGGCAGTTGCTTAAGCGATTGCACGACAAAGGCTTTTTGTATAAAGGCCATACCATTCAGCCTTTTTCACCGGCTGCCGGTACCGGACTAAGCTCACATGAGCTCAACCAGCCGGGAACCTATAAAATGGTGAAAGACACCACGGTTATTGCACAGTTCAAACTGGCCGAATCCGAGCAGAAGATAGCCTTATTTGGAGCGGATGAAGTTCATTTTCTGGCTTGGACTACCACACCATGGACCTTGCCTTCCAATACCGCTTTGGCTGTTGGACCGAAAGTAAACTATGCACTGGTTGAGACGCGCAACCAGTATACCGGCTTGCCTGTTCACGTGGTTTTAGCCAAGGATTTGGTGAGCCGCTATTTTAGCGAAGAAGCTGATTTTGAAAACTACCAAACAGGCGATAAAAAACTGCCGGTACGTTTGATTGCTGAATTCAAGGGCCAAGACCTCTTGGGATTAAACTATGAGCAGCTCCTGCCCTATGCCCAGCCCACAGATGGGGATGCGTTTCGCGTAATTGGTGGCGACTTCGTGACAACCGAAGACGGTACCGGTATCGTGCACATTGCGCCGAGCTTTGGTTCTGACGACTTCAGGGTGGCTAAGCAAAATGGCATCGGGTCTTTGACTTTGGTAGATAAACGCGGACGTTTTGTGAACGAGGTGACTGACTTCGCAAATGAATACGTGAAGGAACAATACCTTAGCGATGAAGAAAAAGCTGCGGAAACACAGAAACAAGGCAGAGACAAATACCTGTCGGTAGATGAGCGTATTTCCATCAAGTTGAAGGAAGAAAACAAAGCCTTCAAGGTGGAGCGCTACGAACACAGTTACCCGCATTGCTGGAGAACCGATAAGCCTATACTTTACTACCCGTTGGAATCTTGGTTTGTTAAAACGACAGCCGTTAAAGACCGTTTGGTAGAACTGAATAAAACCATCAACTGGAAGCCGGCCTCTACCGGGACCGGCCGATTTGGCAATTGGTTGGAAAACCTGGTGGACTGGAACCTGTCGCGTTCCCGTTATTGGGGCACCCCCTTGCCTATTTGGCGCACGGCAGACGGAACAGAAGAAATTTGCATTGGCTCGATTGAACAACTGAGCCAAGAAGTAAAAAAAGCCATTGCAGCAGGCATCTCCGGCAACGAAGAGCTAAAGTGGAATGGTGATGTATTGGATATCGAATTACACAAACCTTACGTAGACCGTGTTGTGTTGGTTAGCCCAAGCGGCAAGCCTATGCAGCGTGAGGCCGACTTGATTGACGTATGGTTTGATTCAGGCGCTATGCCTTATGCCCAGTGGCATTGGCCCTTTGAGAAGCCGGAACCTTTTGACGCCGGTAACGAAGGATTGGAGAAGGTCTTCCCTGCCGATTTCATTGCGGAAGGGGTAGATCAGACCAGAGGCTGGTTCTTTACCCTGCATGCTTTGGGTGTAATGTTATTCGACTCTGTGGCCTACAAAAATGTAGTGGCCAATGGCTTGGTGTTGGATAAAAACGGCAATAAGATGTCGAAGCGTTTGGGCAATGCCATCGATCCATTTAGCACCTTGGAACAATACGGTGCAGATGCAGTTCGCTGGTATATGTTGAGCAATTCAGCACCTTGGGATAACTTGAAGTTTGACCTTGATGGTGTGGCTGAAACGCAACGTAAATTCTTCGCTACGCTGTACAATGTTTACTCCTTCTTTGCGCTCTATGCCAACATCGACAATTTCGATTACAAGGAGGCAGAAATCGCTTACGAAGATCGTCCTGAAATTGACCGTTGGATTCTCTCCTTGTTAAACTCCTTGGTTCAAGAGGTGGAACAAGCCATGAACGAGTTCGAACCCATGCGCGCTACCCGTGCAATCCAAGATTTTGTGGGTGAAAACTTGAGCAATTGGTACGTGAGACTCTGCCGTCGCCGTTTCTGGAAAGGCGACATGAACCAAGATAAGCTTTCTGCCTACCAGACACTGTATACCTGTTTGGAAACCTGCAGTATAGTGATGTCGAGCTTCGCCCCGTTCTATGCAGAACGTTTGTTTAGCGATTTGAACAAAGCGACCGGGCGTTACCCTCTTGATTCTGTGCACTATGCCCGCTTCCCTAAAGCCAATACCTCGTTTATTGACAAAGCCTTGGAGGAACGGATGCAAATGGCACAGGATCTCTCATCCCTCGTGCTATCGCTCAGAAAGAAAACCAATATCCGCGTAAGACAGCCTTTGCAAAAGGTTTTAATCCCATCCATGGGCGCTCAGAAAAACGAACAACTCAACCGCGTAAAAGACTTGCTTTTGAGCGAGGTGAATGTGAAGGAATTGGAGTTTCTAACAGAGGATACCTTGCACTTGGAACGTGTAGTGAAACCCAATTTCAAGACCCTGGGCAAGAAAGTAGGCAAGTTGATGAAGAGCGTGGCAGCTTGGGTTCCGCAGATGAGCGAAGAGCAACTGAAGCAGTTTGAGCAAAACGGACAATTGGAAGTGCACATAGAAGGTACAGCTGTATTGTTTGAAGCAGAAGACTTGGACATCAGTTACCAAGATATTCCGGGCTGGCAGGTGGCCAGTGATGGAACCTATTTAGTGGCATTGGATGTGCATTTAGACGAATCATTAAAGCAAGAAGGACTCGCTAGAGAATTGGTAAACCGACTACAGAACTTGCGGAAAGACAGCGATTTAGACGTAACAGATCACATCCGTGTACAAATTCGGTCAAATTCAACGTTGAAAAATTCCTTCGAATCCTTTAAAGAGTATATTTGCGCCGAAACTCTAGCCGATGAGTTAGCGTTTACCGAAACGGCAAGCGAAGGCGAGCATAAAGTAGAGATTGAAACAGAAGAGTTATTTGTAAGCATTAATAAAGTTTAACCCCCATGTCTGATAAAGAAAAGACCAGGTATAGTGACAACGAGCTCCAGGAGTTCAAAGACTTGATAATGAAAAAACTGGATGTGGCACGTCAAGAGTTGAGCTCCATGCAGGATTACCTTTCCAATGCGAACGCAAACGGAACAGAAGATACGGTTGGAAGCTATAAAACCTTGGAAGACGGCTCAGCAACACATTCGAAGGAAAACATCAGTCAATTGGCAGCCAGACAGCGAAAATTTATTGAGAACTTGGAGGCCGCTTTGATCCGTATTGAGAACAAAACCTACGGAATTTGCAAAGTAACCGGTAAGCTTATTCAAAAAGAGCGTTTGATGGCGGTTCCTCACACCACCATGAGTATCGAAGCAAAACTTAATCAATACAAATAATTTTGACAGCTTCGCAACCTTTGAACAAGGTTAAAAAACACGCAGCCTATGCCCTAGCCTTGATTGGATTGGTTCTGGCTTTGGACCAGTTCACCAAAATTTGGGTCAAAACCAGCATGATTCTGAATTCCAGACATCATGTGTTTGGCGATTGGTTTATTATCCATTTTACGGAAAATCCCGGCATGGCCTATGGCCTCGAATTGGGCGGTGAATACGGTAAATTGATACTCACCCTGCTACGTATTGTAGCGGTTTGCGGATTAAGTTATTACCTCTACCTCCAAATCAAACAAGCAGCTACCTTGGGATTCATTCTGTGTTTAGCAATGATCACAGCGGGCGCTGCAGGGAATATCATCGACAGCGTTTTCTATGGAATCATCTTTACGGATAGCGATTTTCGCATAGCTGAAATGTTTCCAGCAGAAGGATATGCCAGTTTATTTCACGGCAAGGTGGTGGACATGATTTACCTTCCAGTAATTGACACCTATTTACCGGAATGGCTTGGTGGAGAGCGGTTTATATTCTTCAGGCCTATATTCAACTTGGCCGACACCTCCATAAGTTTGGGCGTTTTATTTATTCTGTTGTTTCAACGTCGTTATTTCTTAAAGCAAGCCTTGAGCGACATGCCGAAAGAGGTGAGAGAAGCGAGTGCACTTGAAAACCCGGAAGATTCAGCAAGTCAAGTGTCAGAACCAACCAGTCAACCTGAATCCAATTCAGATTCGGAAGGTTTGGGAGAAAAGGAAAAAGGGGTTTAGTCAGACATCATAACCAATACGGCTAAGAGAACCAGTATCAGAATCAAGGCGCCGTAGAAAAGGCGTTTCGCTACGTTCTGCCTGAATTTATATTGATCAAATGCCGAGCGTTTCTTACCCTTGCTCGGCTTTTTCTTTTTCACTTTGTTTGAAGTTGTCATATCCCATAACGAATATGCACAACTTCATTCAACATAAAAAGGAAATTTATTTAATCTTCATCGTTGTCTAAAAAGCTATCAGGCTCCTGTTTCTTAGGGGCTTTCAGTACTTTTCTGTAGAAATAGAGTGTTAAACTCAATATACTTATTTGCGCAACCAACATGGTTACTAATGCCTCGGTACTCATGATACGATTGGTCTCCCCTCTTTTTTACGTTTTACATAGGCTCGGTAAACGAGGCCACAAATCAACAAGTAGACTAGCACCAAAAAACTCCGACTACCATTCACATAGGTAGTTTTCTTTTCTAAGCGTTCAATTTGGGCCTGGTCTCCAGCTTCAACGGCGGCGTTCATGGCCTTTTCAATATCTTGGTTACCCATCTTAGCTAAAATAGACCCATCGGCCAATGGCCAACCTTTGCCTTCGCTCAACTCTGTGGCTGCTTTACCCCAGTTTCCGCCTTCGGGTGTAATCAGTGAACCGGCGAACACGATAATCAACATGATAGGCGTAACGTATTTAATGATATAGCGGTAAAACAAGGGCACTTTGATATCAGCACCATAGTTGATTTCTTTCCATCCTTTTTCCAAGCCAAATACCCAAGAGAAGAGAATAATCTCCGTTAAGGCAAAGACCACTAAGGCTACAGTTCCCACCCAGTAGTCGTACTCGTCAAATACACCGTAATTGAAGAAGAATACCGTTGGTAAACCCAAGGCCAATACCACCAAACCAAAGGTCCAACTGGCGCTATTCTGACCCATTTTGTATTCATCTTTCATAAAGCCAATCCACGGCGAACCCATCGCTAAAGAGGAGGTAATACCGGCGAAGAAGAGTAATCCAAAGAAGGATACACCGGCCAAGGTTCCAACCACATCGCCCCACTGCTCAAAAAGGTAAGGCATGGTTTTGAAGCCCAAACCTAATCCACCGCTTTGCGTTAATTCGACCACTTTATCGATACCCAAATAACCGATCGAAATAGGGATCAAAATGGACGCTCCCAACACCACTTCAACGAACTCATTTGTCCACCCGGCTGTCATGGCATTCAAAGCGATATCGTCTTTGCGCTTTACGTAAGCCGCATAGCAATGCACCGTACCCATACCAACCGATAAGGTAAAGAATATTTGTCCGGCAGCAGCAAGCCACACGTTCAAGTCTTTTAAGCTTTCAAACTTCGGTTGCCACAAGAAGTTCAGTCCTAGAACACCATCAAACAGCGCCCCGTCTTGTCCGGCTTTCAATGTGATGCCTTTGTAAGCCAAGAAAACACCAAATACCACCAATAAAGGCATGAGGATTTTTGCCACCCGCTCTATTCCACCGGATAATCCTTTACTCAAAATCCACGTATTCAATAACAAACAGAGCACATAGAACACAATGGGTTCATACGGTATACCTGTAAAGCTTTTGTCTAAGTCTACGTATTTGCCAAAGAATGCGGCTACTTCTAGCTGCGACTTTCCATCGAATGTGCCAATCACGGTGTGGTAGACCCACGACATGGTCCAGGACTCGATGTAGCAATAATACGCTGCGACTACGATATTGGTAAAAATGCCAAAAACGCCGAGGTATTTCCAGAATTTACGGCGATCCAAGGTTTCCATAATAAAGGGCGTGCTGTGGTGACCATGTCGTCCGCCGAAACGGCCCATGCTCCACTCTACCCAAAGCAATGGAATGCCCATGAGCAGAAAACACACGATATAAGGAATTATAAACGCACCGCCACCATTCTGGACAGCCTGTACAGGAAATCGGAGAAAGTTACCTAGGCCTACCGCATTGCCGGCCATAGCGAGAATTAATCCAACCCGGGAACCCCAAGAGTCTTGTTTGCTTGACATAGTTATCCGTGCAAAATGCAATTATCTTTTCCAAAAATCAAATGCATTGCTGGCTTAATTAGTATTATTGAAATCTAAACAGACAGATTGTGGAAGTACTGACGCACCCTCAAATTGAGAATAAAATTAAACGCATTGCCTACCAGGTCTTCGAGGCCTTCTTAGACCGAGGCGAGTTGGTGGTAGCAGGTATCAACGGCAACGGGTTCCAACTGGCGGTAAAAATTAACGAACAGTTGCAGGCTATCAGTCCGCTTACAACGACATTGGTCGAAATTAAACTCGACAAAACACAACCTCGGGCTGCCACAACAACCCTCAGCGTTGGCTCAGAAGCCGTACACGGTAAGCCTGTTTTAATTGTAGATGATGTGCTCAATACCGGCCGTACCATGGTATACGCCGTATCTGCCTTTATCCGCGAAGAATGTGCTTTGATCAAGACCGCCGTTTTAGCCGATAGAAACCACAAGAATTTTCCAATTGCTGCCGATTTTGTGGGCATATCCATGGCCACTACCTTGCAAGAACACTTGCAGTTTTCACTTGAAAACGGCCAAATGAGATTGGAGCTGCAATGAGGACAACGATTATTCTCCTTCTAGTCCTTTTCGTTCAAGCAGCAAATGCTCAAGTATCGAAGTCGCATGTAAACAACCTTGTTCAGTATTTGAAAACCGGACAATACGAAAAAGTATTGGAATTGGTGGACAGCAGTTTAGTGAAAGAGGTAAGTGCCTTTGAAATCAAAATGGCTTGGGAGAGCATGCGCAAAAGCATGGGCGAATTCCGCGATACGCTCGATTTCCAGCAAGAAAGTATTGGCTTTAAAAAGGTATGGAATGTAGGACTAGCCTTTGAAAAGGATAGCATTGACTTGGCTTTCTATTTCACCGAAGAAGGAAAACTATCTGGCTTTTTTCAACAGCCTTATGCCGTAAAAGCTCCCTATCAATTACCCGATTACACGAATGCCAAGGACTTCTCAGAGCTTCCTTTTATACTCTACTCAAAAGGCTATCTTTTGCCGGGTATTTTAACCCTTTCTACAAAGTCAAAATCATCACCCTTACTCATACTTGCTCACGGTTCCGGACCGAATTCCAAGGATGAAAAAATGGGACCGAATCCTGTTTTCAAGGACCTAGCCTACGGTCTAGCATCCCAAGGCGTGTCAACCTTTCGCTACGATAAACGCAGCTTAGTCTATGGCTCCGAAATGATTAGCAATCCGGATAGCTTCACCGTTTATGAAGAGGTAATTGAAGATATACTCTCAGCGATCGATACCTTCCATCAAAATAGCCGATTCAAGGGGATATTTGTTTTAGGGCATAGTTTGAGTGGTTACCTCGCTCCCAGAGTTGCTGAAAAAAGACCCCGTATACATGGGATAATATCAGCCGCCGGACCGGCTAGGCCATTGCAGACGTTGATTCTGGAGCAATACAAATACTTTCAGTCGATAGATGAGGACCCGGATGATTGGATTTACACCATCAAACAACTACAGCGAAAAATTGAGTATTTAGAGTCGGAGGAGTTTAGCTTCTCGGCCTATGCTGAAAGCCTTCCACTCGACCTACCTGCTGCGTATTGGATGGATTTAAAGAATTACGACCCTATCCAAACGGCGCGTAATGCGGGAGTTCCCATTTTGGTATTGCAAGGTGAAAAAGACTACCAAGTCTTGATGACCGATTTTGCCCTTTGGAAAAGCGGTTTGAAAAACTGCTCGAAATGCCGTTTTAAGTCGTACGAAAAGCTAGGCCATGGTTTCTTTGAGGGAGCCGATGTGCCGGGTGCTGAACAGTACAATCAAGTTGACCACGTGCGCAAAGACGTGATTCTGGACATCGCTAAGTTTATAAAGACAAATCGCCCTTAAGCTGCGCATCCAGCACCGCTAAGCCTTCTTCAAAACTATGGGGCGTATAGTCTAGTTCACGGTACGCCTTATCCAGAACAAAGCCCGTTTTCGGCGGACGTTTTGCTGCTTGGTTTATTCCGGCTGACGTGCTTCGGTTTAATTTATCGGTTGGAAGTTTCCAGAAAGCCGCTACCCTGCTTACCAAGTCAAAAACGCTCATGTAGTCTTTTCCGCTGATGTGGTAAATTCCCTTTGCCCCTTTTTGTTCAATCAGGCGACAGCCCATCGCTAAATCTTCTGCTAAGGTTGGACTTCTAAACTGATCGTCGACCACATTCAAATCCTTTCCGGATTCCAAAGCGCCCTTGGCCCAAAGCACAATATTGGAACGGCTCATATCGGCTACGATGCCAAAAACCAAGATGGTGCGGACGATGGCCCACGACTTGGCTTGGGTTTTCACCAACTCTTCAGCCTCTAACTTAGACCAACCGTAATAACTCAAGGGTTTCGCTTCCGCATCTTCCGCATAAGGTCCTTCCGTTCCATCAAAAATGAAATCGGTAGATAAATGAATGAAATGGGCTCCGCATGCATTGGCTGCTGCCACCAAATAGCGAACTGCGTCGACATTCAATTTGCTACAGGCTTCTTTCTCCGTTTCACATTGGTCAACATTGGTCATAGCTGCCGTGTGAATAATGGTTGACGGTTTGAAGCGTGCAATAAGCTCTTTGACCTCCAGCTCATTGGTTATGTCGAGACTCGCGTAGGTATACTTCTTTGCATACGGATAGCGATCCGGCCCCTTACCTGTTGCAATAAGTTCAACATCAGAAATTTGAGCGTAAAGCGAAGTCAGTTTTTGTCCCAATAAACCATTGCTTCCGGTAACCAGCACACGTTTCATAGCCTCAAAGAAAAGGATTTATTTCATGCGAAGAGGTAAACTCACGTATTGGACTTAAAATTCCAATTACCAAGCACCAAATTCCATTTGACAGGCCATTTAGCGTCCTAAGGCATATTTTGATTCCTCGTGTTATCGGACTTCAAACGACACGAAGGCAGTTAAGCGAAGACTGCGATTCTTTGTAGATTCATCTGCACATCGCTGCTTTTTACATTCACCTATCAAGTTGACTTACCTAATCAACAGGTAAATCGGCGTAGAAATGCCGTTCAACATGCTTGGATTGAATCCCTTCATGAAGAGCCTTGCTTAGACGCTACTCCCTGCGTAAACCTTGCTGCTCTAATATCAGTACAACCGATAGAACAAAGCAAACCTCGGTTGAATACCAAGGTTAAAAGTTGAACTTAAAAGTCCGTTGATTTCAATGTTCAGCATCAGGTTGTTTGCCAAATTCTTCTGGTAGCCAAAACCATAGATAGCCGTAGGAAATACCTGTCGATCTATACCTTCTATAGGTACAACTTCCGTAAAGTTTTGTTGTATGTAATTGACGGTTTCACTGTGATCCATGAATTCTATGCCTATCCCCAGGTTCCGGTAGATTAAGTTGTCATCATCCATCTCTTGCGGGAATGATATTCTTGAGAAAATAAAATCAAGGCGTGTTGATCTGTACTGGGTGTTTACGTTAGCCAATGCTTCACCTCCCCCGAAGGATGGCACTCTGATGGAGATCGATGAGCTACTGTATTGATAGAAAGAGATATTCGTTGTAATGAAATGATCGTCTGAGGTCCATTTCCCTATATTCAATCCGAATTCAAATCCGGATGGGGCGGGACTAGACGAGGAAACTTGGTAATTGCGCGTATTTAGGCCATTGTAGCCGAAATTGATCCCGATTTTTCGTTGAGCAAAGCTGTCGGCACTCGTGAAAACAAGCAGCGAAACAAGCAGCAGTAAACCGGTATAGGCAGGACTGTTCAATTTGAATTTCATACTTAATCGTTTTTGGTGAGGATAATTTTAGAATGACTCACTTCACTGGCTAGGTTAATAAAGGCCTTAACATCTTCCCATTGGTCTTTGGAGAACTGTATGCCTTTGTATTTTTTTGATGACTTCACTGTAATCTGATTCCCTTGTAATACAGCTGAAACAGTAAAACTGCCGGTGCTGTTATCCACGCTGCGGTTGAAGGATTCCAAACCGCTTACGCTATATCCGTCTGGGACAGTTACGACTAAGTCATACGAAAACTCGCGCGTATAGCCGAAGTAGATATCTTGGTTTCGCTCTTGGTCTTCTGAATCTGTTAACTCAAATTGTCCTCCTAAGAACTTACCTAAGTCAAAAATGACATACTTATCCGATTTATGACAAACCTCATCTACCACACTTTGGTCGTCGAATGCGAGGATGGGCTGCCCTGGTGTTCGTCCATCTGAATTGACTATAACCGATTTCACTACTTTCACATTCAGGCCATCGCCGCGTAACTCCGACTCCACAAAGCTTTTAAACCCTTTATCCTGGTTTGATTTTACAGCACTTTCTATCCTATCGCTTTCATTTTCTAAAAAATCACGGTCAAAAGCGACATCTTCTTTGTAAAACACATTGGGAACTCCAAATTCCGTTTTACCCATGCCGTTTTGTTCTTTTTCTTGGTGGTACGACTCCATAGGAACTAGGCTTTTGTACCGGTTTTTCGCATAACCGGTGGCTTCTGTTTTGCGACTCAGGTTCACCGTATTTAGGTCTTGGTCGAAATTGAGCGACATGCTAAAGAACATGCGATTTTCAGAAGGATCATGCGGTGGTAAAGTCACCTTCTTGATGCGCATTTTCTTGAGGTTTTTAGCCGGTTCAATACTAAATATTTCGTGCCCGAGTAAGTGCTGGTTCATGTCGTTCGGATTCGAATAGACATCAAATTCAGAGTAAATTTTCTTCGAGTCTTTCAAGCTAATGGCCCAAACCAGCTCATCGTTTGATATGACGTTTTCCAGTCCGCCAAAGGTCAAAGGAACGGCCACTAAATAGTCAAATTCGATTGCGCGCTTTTTAAGAACTCGAGAGAGGTTCATCACAAACTGAGCATTGCTAAAGCCCTTGGACCTGTCGGGAGCAAAAACACGTGCTCTGTAGTAATAGTAGAATCGCTCAACATACTCGTTAGGGTTTTTGATTTTTCCCCTATTTCGCTTGATAAAATCGAAGTATATACCGGATGAACTATTCATTTTATCGGTATAGACGAAATTGGCTAATTTGACAATTTCCTTCTTCTTCACCTCCGATTTCACCTTCATGTTGTTATTGATGAAATCTAAACCCTCCTTCGAATTAATTTGTCGGTTCACAACGTATTTGATGGATGGGTTAAATCCAAGACCTCCGCTCCAATATTCGGGTTTTGACCTTGCACGCATGGAATCGTGAAAAATGAAACTCGCCTTTTCTTTGTCTACTTTAATTGGCTGTATCTCCGGTGCTCCATTTAAGGATTTGAAATTCAGCTTAAAGGGGTATGTCAAGTGAAACTCAATAAACTGATGCATCACAGGAAAGCTGCCCGCCAGGCTTCTAGCTTCGAGTGTTGGAATATAGGGCTGATGGTAGATTTTCCGATCATAGGAACCCAGGTTCTCCGAAACCAGTGTTAACTCGATGATATCCCCCTTGTTTAAGTTGGGTACGGGAAGCTTTTTGTAGGAATCAATGGTTAAGCTGAGGCCACTTAGTCCGAGAAAATCATCAAACTTGGTATCTGAGCTTTTCGCCTCTTTCATATCTACTTCGTATTCTGTTCCATCTGCCTTGATAACCTTGATTTCCAGTAAATCACGGTTTCCAAAATAGAATTCAGAAAAGTCGTTTACCGCAAAGTTGTCTTGCAGTTTAATGCGGTATTTGGAATATACTTTTACCGCATACTCGGTAGAACTGTAATTGGAATTGTAGGTCTTCTCCGCCTCATACAGCAGAAACTTATAAAGAATGACGGCCGATTCATCTTTCCACTGCTCCGGCACTTCGGTAAGCTTGAATTCCGGACGACCTACAATGATACCTTCCAGTTTTTCCTTTGTTTTCTTTAGCTCATTCAGCACAACGTCGTCGTTGCCGCCGGCTTTGACTTCCCCTAGGCTTAATCCCAAGGTAAGCAGTAAGAATAATGTATTTCTTAGGTTCATAGGGTTAATTTAAGGTGATTACTACATACTGATCGTAAAAGGCTCTAAGTTGACTCCGAGCCTCGTTCCAGGCTTTTAATTCCGATTTAGGAATTCGTCCTTCCGGAAAAATGATTTCCTTTTTGTAAAGTAATTTTTGGCCTTTCACTTCGTAGGATAGGTTGATAATCCAGTACTTGCTTTTTAAGCTTAAAGGTTTTGGTAAATGTTTTACGCGCACCTTCATACCGAGGTTCACCTCTGTTGTTTTTGCATGAAACTCTTTGGAACGCAGCTGCACATCCGTTAAGCGAGTAGAATCCAAGTCGAACTTACCGTACTGCTTATCCCATTCCAGGTTAATAAACACATCTTGGTCTTTCTTCAAAACCTTGTTGCTAACCACCAGATCGTAGGTAAAATCGATCGGTTTATCGCGCACCTCCAAGTTGGATGATTGAATATTGCTCACTTTGAGGTTAACGTCTTCATTGCTTACGAAACGCTCCAGTAAGGTTGATTTTCTATCGCTTTTTTCGTTGTTGATCACATACAGAAGTTCAGTTTTGCTTTCTCCGTTGTAGCTCTCTTTTACTTTGCCTTTCAACTTCAAGCCTTCCAAGGCGAATTGTTCCGACTTTTCATTCCGGTTTCGGCTGTAATCAAATGACGGAACAGTATCGATGATATAGTCTTTTCCATTTTCAATCAATACCGGTCTGCCTTGAATACGGTATCCATAATCCCCTAAGGCGCAGTAAGGCTCTGTAGCATCGAGGAAATACCTTTTTCCATCCAAAAACACGCAGGAAATCATGTGGTTATCAACGGCTAAGCTGGGTATGGAATAGTCGTAAGCGATACGATTTGTTCCAATCCACGTTAACCTGGCATCCATGCCAATGGCACGCAGCAGTTGCGTGGTGAGGTTTGCCATTCCTTTGCAGTCGCCATAGCGTTTGGTCAGCACCTTCTGACAGGCATCAGGCCTAAAGCCGGCTACTCCGTCTTCAAAAGCGATATACCGCACATTGTCTTGTACCCAATAAAAAATACGCTCCACCTTCTCGCGATCAGTTGATGCGTCGCCAACAATCTCTAAGGCTTTTTTCTGCATTTCAGCCGTGTCGTTTTCAACATCTGAAACCAAGGTGTGGTACCAATTGTAGAGATCATCGGTTGTTCTGAAGAGCGTTGTGCTCACGCCCTTTTCAGTATAGGCTTTATTTAAAACTACAACATGGGGATAGTTGTAACTCGGACCGGTAGAGCGGTATTCATTTTTTCCGGCCGGAATATTTTTGCCTTCGTACAGCACATAATTCAAATTTGCGTTGGCCGATTTCGTGGTTCTTTGCGGCGCGTCATCATCATCATCATCATCATCGTTGTCGTCGTTGTCGTCGTCTTCGCTTTGAAATATGCCTTTTCTAGCGCTTTCAATTTTTGACGACTTCAGATTTGACGCTGTTTTGGTGATGGCGAAGTTAGACAGGTTACGATCCAATAGGTCTACTTCCATCCAATCGGGAATTTCAAAAACTACATTTCGATTTTCAATTGGGAAATACTCCGGAAAGTAAATGCTGGTCAGGTAGTTCACGTTATCGTATTCTACCGTGTAAACATAGGAAATGGTTGTTCCCATGGTTGGCGCTGCCACGGAGAAGAATTTTAAGCGTGCATCAGAGTAAAAAATACCATCTCCTTCTAGCGATTTATCCACCACACGGGGAATAAACCAGTCCTTTTCAGCTTCGTTGTAACTGACGTATATGTCCTTTACTTTTTGGCGGTTATTATACGAAATGCCCTCGCCAAAATCTGCGAAATCGCGCAATGCGATAACCTTATTGTAATAGGTCACCCGAGCCTTAACACCTGTAATCATGAGCGAATCATCACGGGTTAACTCGCTTGGTTTTTCCGCTTTCTTTACCTGCGAATTTCCCTTCTTTTTCCTTCCTTTTTTGCGCGAGCTGCTTGGTGTTTTCTTCTCTTCTGATTTGGGCAAGAAATACTCAACCTTCACTTCGCTTTCCAAACAATAGAATTCATCTTTTGGAAATTGTAGGCTCAATTTCTCAGCCTTTGAAATCATATTGGCATCGATAAAATAGAGTTTTCGTGGCCCTCCAAAGGAGACGCTGGATTTCTTTGAGCCGGTTCGGCAAGAACTTAGAAGAATTAGAAATGCCAGAAAAGACAGCACTCCTATCGGGTAGTTTCGCTTCATAAATAGGTTCATTTTCGTTACCAAGATAAATAGTTCTGACGAATTCAGGTAAAATAATACCTAACAAATGCTCAATTAATTTACTTAGCCTTCTAAATCAATTCACTGCATCGTTAGTCTGCCGTTATCTTTAAAACCAGCTTAGTCAATTGGAATTGTACTTTGGTCAAATGCTTCCATTTTTGGAATGAAGGCGAGCTAATTTTACACTTCATGTTTGCCCAAACGGAACAATTTGAAGAAATAAGCTTTAAGCGAAATCGGTTCTTTAATATCGGTTTAGCCGGACAAGACCAGCGGCATGCAGTGCATCGGTATTTAGAGAAAGCGGGATTGAGTCCGGGCACAGTACTGGAGTTGAATTGCGGAATGGGTGAAGATTTGGCTTGGTTTGCCGGACATGGTCACCGTGTTGAAGCTACCGATATCAGCCATAAAATGGTGCATTTCTGCAGGCAGCGGGTTATGGTTGAAGAAATTCCGGGCGTGAAGGTGCATGTGGCCGGTTTTCATGAAGTACATGCTTTATTCCCTTCTACAAAGTTCAAGTATGTCTTTTCCAATTTCGGCGGAATGAACTGTGTTGATTCTGTGGAGGTTTCTATGTTAGGACAGCGCCTAGAACAACTTCTAGAAGATGATGGCGAAGTAATTTTGGTGGTAAAGGGACGTTTCTGCCTGATGGAATCCTTCTGTTTGTTTATAAGCGGTAAATGGGATTCTGTATTCAGGCGATTAAGCAAAAGGCCCGGACCGGAGAGTGTGAAAATCGTTTCACATCCCATTTGGTTTTATACCTCTCGAGAAATCAAACGCCTTTTTGGCAAGGCTTATAAAGTGAAGAAACTACAAGGCATTGGGGCTTTGATTCCGCCCGCTTGCATGAATGATCGCTACGAAAAAAGACCCTGGTATCGAAGCATGGCAAGGGCTGTTGAAAGAACGATTGGGCATTTTTTCTGGACAGCCTATTTTTCGGATCACTTTCTAATTCACCTGCAAAAGAACTCAGCCTGAATAGCGCATTAACGGAGCCTTTTCTCCTAAGCAGTCTCCCCTTTCTTTCCGGTGAAATTTAAGAAGCACCTGTGTTGAATCGGACGTTATAAAGAATCCTTGAATCGATACCGAATCGGAATTCAAGTAATATGAGCCTGAATCAGTGCTGCGCCAGAGGCGAGCAAGACCTGCGTACTTCTGCTTACACCGAACACGACTAACCAAGTAGGAATAAGATACAGTAGAATCGGAATGAAATTGGAGTCCGAAATGCTCTTCTACCCCTTCCTTTTTCGAATTATACGCTACCCCCCCTTCCTGAAGCTCAAACTTCAAAAACCGCTGCTTAGGCTGTGTATCGCTGCAACTGGCGCTGATGAACATGAAACAAGCCAAGATTATCCATGTGCTGAAGGAAGCGCGCATGGGTAAAGATAAGATGCAAAATTTAAAACTTTCTACATCTTTTTATGAATTTATTCTGGTTACCGAATAATCAGTACGCCAATGGGCAGAATGCTATTGCTCTTTTCTAAGTAGTCTGTCGAGTGAAAACTTTCCCGGACCGGTAAAAAAGAGTAGCGTGTAGGCGAGTAAATAAAGCAGGGCCAGTTCCCTATTCTGAAACGGCTTGTCTGCTCCGGCTATAAAGGCAGCCACAAACATGGTGAAAGCCAAAAAAAACGTGGCTAAACGCGTAAAAAGACCCAAAGCGAGCAAGAGAGAACAAACGACTTCTGCAAACAGAGCCAAGACAAGCGATACGGTAGCCCCCAGGCCGATGAAATCGTAAAATTTCACCTCTTCGCCACCCAATCGTTCGAGCTTCGGCCAACCGTGAGCAAAAAGCATAAACGCGCCTAAGGCCAATCGAGCCAGCAATAAGATGGTATCAGTAGAATAGGTTTTCGAACTCAATAAAGATTTCAGCATACAAAACGGAATTTAAACATGGGAAACCCGGAACTCAATTCCAGCTAACCGATTGCACCATATCCGGACTCAATTGGAACATCAGGAGTGTAATTTCCGGATTGAGAAACTCGATTAAAGGCAATTTCGACAACATATCCATCACGGCTCTCTCATCTGCTGCGAACACCGTCATCCACAAGGCAGAACGATCTGCGGCAACAGCGTAGGATACGATTTTGCCCAATTGCATGTATTTATCCACCTTCGCTCGATGCTGAGGAATCTTCATCATCATCTCTTCGGAGAGCTTCGGCAATTTGCTATAGACTTGAAAATAACTCATGGTACAAAATTAAATGAAAAGGTCGGTAGCATGACTGCCGCCGACCTCTTTTCTATGATTAGACTAATTACTGCACTTTATTTACTTGCACGTTGAGGTGTAATTTAACCTCATCGCTAACTACTACCCCACCGGCTTCCGTAACGGCATCCCAGTTCAAACCGAACTCCTTACGTTTGATTTTTCCGTTGATTTCAAAACCGGCTTTTTCGTTTCCGTACCCGTCAACAGCTGAACCACCGAACTCTACGTCCAGTACTACCTCTTTGCTCACACCGCGGATGGTCAATAAGCCTGTCATTTTGTAATCGCTTTCGCCAACTTTCTCAAATGCACTTGATTTGAAGCTCAGGTGTGGAAACTCATCGGCTGCAAAGAAATCAGCCGACTTCAAATGGTTGTCGCGCATTTCTTGGTTCGTGTCGATGCTGTTTACATCAGCAGTAAAGCTGATTTCTGCGTTTTCAAATCCCTCACCTGATGTTTTTACTTCCCCGCTAAATTGGCGGAAATAACCGGTTACTGTGGAGATAACCAGGTGCTTTACTTTGAATTGAATTTCACTATGAGCCGGGTCAATAGTCCAGGTACTCACTGATTGTGTTTGTGTCATAATTTTGTTGTTTACTGGTGTATAAAATTCTTTGTTATTGCAGTTTTGGCACCTCCATTAGAAGCAATTGAGCATCGGTAGAAGCTTTTAATTCTTGAATATCCGATTCGCTGATACCGATCCCATCCCTTCTTTTTAGGTTTTCACCCATCAGGCTCACCTCGCCATCTATAACAAACAGGTAAAGCAAGGATTCGTTTTTATGTCGGGTATAGCTCAAACTCTTTCCTTTTTCAAGGTCAGACAGGCTGAACCAGGCATCTTGGTTAATGAACAGGGCATCGCCTTCTTCTGGCGAAACCACGGTTTGCCATTTGTTTTTACGGTCTTTCGCTTCGTACAACTTCTGATCGTAGCGCGGAGCAATATTGGCCACTTTCGGGAAGACCCAAATTTGGAGGAAATTGGTACTCTGATCCTTGTGGTGGTTGTATTCTGAATGGTAAATTCCGCTTCCGGCACTCATAATTTGTACATCGCCTGTCACAATTACTTTATGTCGACCGGTGCTGTCTTTGTGTTCCAATCCACCACTGAGCGGAATGGATACAATCTCCATGTTCTCGTGCGGGTGGGTACCGAAACCTGTACCACCTTGGATGATATCGTCATTCAAAACCCGCAACGCACCAAAGTGCATACGCTCCGGATTCATGTATGAGGCGAATGAAAAAGTGTGGTGTGTGTCTAGCCAACCGTGGTTAGCATGTCCGCGGGTTTCAGCGCGGTGGATGATGGTTTTCATCGTATTCTCCTTTTTAAGTGGTAAATGTTCAAAGCCTACTTGTGGCAGGTTTGTTTTTTCCGACATCCCTTCTGCTACCTTACCAAACCCCAACGCTGCCGCTGCTGCCAAAGCCGATTTTATAAAGTGTTGCCTTTTCATCATTCATATATATGTATAGACATTTAATGTTCAAACATATTTTATGCCAATTTTTAAAAAACCCAAAAAATGCCAGCACCAATTGACCCCTCCTTTTTTCCTATCTTTGCGCCCTCTTATGGAAACGACCACGGCAGCAATAGCAAGCGGAAGAAAACTGTATATCGAATCGTACGGATGTGCCATGAACATGGCTGATTCTGAAGTTATCGCTTCTATCTTGAAAGAGAACGGCTATTCCACCGCAGCGGAAGAAGAGGGTGCGGACATCATCTTCTTAAATACCTGCGCCATTCGCGAAAACGCAGAAGACAAAATTTGGAATAGACTACGTCAGCTCAAAGCCAGCAAACAGCATAAACCGGATTTAATCGTTGGCGTGCTGGGCTGCATGGCTGAGCGATTGAAAGCCAAACTCTTAGACCAAGAGCAGATGGTGGATTTGGTGGTTGGCCCGGATGCGTATCGCGATCTCCCTAACTTGTTGGCGAAGGTTGACGACGGACAAAAAGCCGTTAACGTATTGCTTTCCAGAGAAGAGACCTATGCTGAAATCTCCCCTATCCGCTTAAACAGCAATGGTATCAATGCGTTTATCTCCATTATGCGCGGTTGTGATAACATGTGTTCTTTCTGTGTTGTGCCCTTTACCCGAGGAAGAGAACGGAGTCGCGACCCACATTCCATTGTGCGTGAGGCCCAAGAATTGGTGGCCGCAGGTTACAAAGAAGTGACGCTACTGGGACAGAATGTGGATTCCTATAAATGGACCTCAGAAGACGGTTCAGAACACGTGAATTTTGCAAAACTGCTCGAGATGACGGCTCAAGTTGATCCAAACCTCCGGGTGCGTTTCTCTACCTCCCATCCAAAAGACATTACAGACGACGTACTCTTTACCATGCAGAAGTATGAAAACGTCTGCAACTACATACACCTTCCGGCCCAAAGCGGGAACAGCCGAATTCTGGAGAAAATGAATCGGACCTACGACCGCGAGTGGTATTTATCGAAGGTAGCGCGCATCCGCGAGTTGATTCCGGATTGCGGTATCTCATGCGATATCATTTCAGGCTTTTGCTCAGAAACCGAAGAAGAACACCAAGATACCCTCAGCCTGATGGAAATCAGCCAGTTCGACTTCTCTTACATGTACTACTACTCCGAACGCCCCGGTACCTTGGCAGCCCGTCGCTATCCGGATGATGTGCCGGAAGACGTGAAGAAACGACGACTCCAAGAGATCATTGATCTGCAACACCGCATCTCCAAAACGAAGCATGAAAAGATGGTGGGTAAAACGGTTAAGGTATTGATTGAAGGCGACTCCAAGAAGTCCAAAACCGACTTCAAAGGACGCAGTGATCAAAACGTGATGTGTATCTTCCCGAAAGACGGGGTGCACCGAGCAGGAGATTACGTGAATGTGCGCATCGACCGATTCACGACAACCAGCTTAATTGGTGAAATCGTAAGCTAATTTACTTTAGTTCAATCCTATCCAAGCCAAGAATCCACCCAGCTCCATGAGCCAAGCTATGCCTATGTGTACGATGATTCCGCCGACTATGCTCCTGGTTTCATAAGCCAAAGAGCCCAAGATAAGAGCCCCAAAAATAGAAGAAATGGTTTCGCCCAAAGGCTTACCGAAGTGAATGGTGCAATACAACACAGCTGTCAACACAATGGCGTCTTTGCCTATAAACTTGCCTAAGGCCATCACCATAAATCCCCGAAAAAAGAGCTCTACATAAACGAAGTCGAGTCCGTATAAAAGTTCATACAGCAGGAAATGCCAGACCTGAGCTCCCTCTCCCGCCCATGCATTTCTTGCTTTCGGATAATAGCTTTGAAAATCGGGAAGAAAGGAAGCGGCGGCAATTAAAGGCACCATAAAAGCCAACATCCAGCCATAAGCCGACCAACTCACATGCTTTAAACTACATCCATAAAACCGTTTTTCCGCGTCGAAAAACCACCACCAAATTGCGGGTAGTATCATCCAAATCGGTCCCAAAAACAGAAAGTTACTGATGCGTATTTGGAAAGGAACATCGGTAAACAGCGGGATCCAATCGCGGTGAAATCGAAAACCATTTCTTAGACTGAATGAAATGATTATCAATAGTATAAGCGCGACAAACATGGATCTATTCTCCACCTTCCACTTGGCGAAGATTCCCAAAAGTATTGCACCCAAACTGAAGGGCAATCCGTAATACAAAGTTGCATACAAAAGGTAGGTATCTCTGAAATAGAGCGGGTCTAGCCATGTCTTTTTCACCTTGAACCGGTATTCTATAAAAATTAAAACTGCACAATAGGCCAAGAGGAGTCCTATTTTATACCAGGCAATGTCCTTTCCTATGTACTGTTTCAGAATAGCGATGACCTTCTTCACCTTACAAGCATACAATTTGGAATTCGTATAACGGAACCCTCTTCAAATACCCCTAAAATATCTTTCCCCAACTTATCTACACGCAGGGATTTGACGCCTTGCAAAAGCTAAATTTGAAAGGAATTCTTAAACCCTGAGTACGCCTTCCATGTATCTGATTTTCGACACTGAAACCACCGGATTACCCAAAAACTACAATGCCCCAATTAACGATTTGGACAATTGGCCGAGGTGTATTCAGATTGCTTGGCAGTTGCACGATTCAGAGGGTAAGCTCATTTCAGCCGTCAATCACATCATCAGACCGGATGGGTTTGATATTCCTTTTAATTCCGTTCAAATTCACGGAATCACTACCGAGCGCGCCTTAACGGAAGGTAAAGACTTGCGTGAGGTATTGGCTGAATTCAATGAAGCATTAACGCAGACTACCTACGTGGCCGGTCACAATATCGAGTTCGACATCAACATCATGGGAGCCGAATTCCTGCGAATGGAGGTGGAATCGAGCCTTGTGGAGCTTCAAAGCATCGATACGAAAAATGAAGCAACCGACTACTGCGCCATTCCGGGAGGCAAAGGCGGTAAATTCAAGTGGCCTACCCTTTCCGAATTGCACCATAAACTATTTGGTGTTCCGTTCTCTGATGCGCACAATGCAGCTGCCGACGTTGAAGCTACAGCACGTTGCTTCTTCGAACTCTGCCGTTTGGGGGTGATCAGTAGAGAAGACATCCACATTACCCAAGCTACCATGGATCATTTGGCCGAAGTAGCCAAAGAAATCCTCGCTACGGTGCAGGAGAAAGAAATGGCACCCAAGCCCCAAGAACCCGATTTTCGCATTCCGGATATCGCTAAGGCCAAGGTACCATCCGAAAAGAAACAGTTTGTGCACCTGCATACCCATTCGCAGTATTCGGTATTGCAGTCGACCAGCTCTGTACAGGAATTGGTTCAACGCGCAGCCGAATTGAATATGCCGGGCATCGCCTTGACCGACCATTCCAACATGTACGGCGCTTTCCATATCTGGCAGGCCGTAGATAAAGCGAATGCCGCGATTGAAGAGCATAATGCAGCGGTGACTGAGGAGTCAGAAAAAAAGGAGCCCATCAAGGTTATTTTCGGAGCCGAGCTGAACATCGTAGAGAACCACGAAGACCGTTCACGTCAAGACAATGGCTACCAGCAGGTTTTCTTAGCGAAGAATGAAACCGGCTACCATAACCTCGCTAAGCTCAGTTCCATAGGCTTTACGGAAGGGTTCTACTATGTAGCCCGTGTATCCAAATCCAAACTGGTAGAACTGAAAGAAGGCTTAATCGCAACCACCGGTTGGATCTACGGTGAAATCCCATCGCTTATCCTCAACGTGGGTGAAAAACAAGCGGAAGAAGCCTTTGTCTGGTACAAGGAACAGTTTGGGGATGATTTCTATGCCGAATTGAACCGTCACGGCTTACTGGAAGAAGAGCACGTTAACCGGGTCTTATTAGGATTCTGCGAGAAATACAGCGTTAAGTACATCGCCGCCAACAACAACTACTACATTAAAAAAGAGCAGGCAAAAGCGCATGAGATTCTGCTCTGTATCAAAGACAACGAGAAGATTACCACGCCAATTGGCAAAGGACGAGGTTTCCGCTACGGTTTACCGAATAACGAGTTCTACTTTAAATCGGCTGAGGAAATGACGCAGCTCTTCCACGACCTCCCGGAGGCTTTGGTAGAAACCGTGCGCATCGCAGAATCCATCGATAGCTTTAAGCTGGCCCGCAACGTACTCTTGCCGCGTTATGATATTCCAAGCGAATTCGCCGATCAGGACGCTTACCTGCGTCACCTGACTTTTGAAGGAGCCAAAAAACGCTACGGTGAAATCACGCCTGAAATTGAGGAGCGATTGGATTTTGAGCTCAAAACCATCGCCAATACCGGTTACCCCGGGTACTTCCTGATTGTACAGGATTTCACCAACAAAGCCCGCGAATTGGGCGTAAGCGTTGGTCCGGGCCGGGGTTCTGCTGCCGGTTCAGCGGTAGCCTACTGCATCGGTATTACCAATGTAGACCCGATTAAATACGACCTACTCTTTGAGCGATTCTTGAATCCGGAAAGGGTATCCATGCCCGATATTGATATCGACTTTGACGACCGTGGACGAGAAGACGTAATCAAGTATGTAATCGACAAATACGGCCAGAAGCAAGTCGCTCAAATCATTACCTACGGCACGCTGGGGGGTAAATCAGCTCTGCGCGATGCCGCCAGGGTATTGGATTTCCCGTTGGCTGAAGCTGATGTTTTAGCGAAGTCCTTCCCCAATCACCTATCGGCTACCCTCAAGAAATTGCTTCATCCGGACGGCATCGATAAAAAATTATTGGATGCGCTCAACCCGCAAGAGAAAGAACGCGCTTATAAGTTCAGGGAGATATCGGAGAAGAACGACAAACAAGCGGAAGTAATTCGCGTAGCTTATGAATTGGAGGGCTCCGTTCGAAATACGGGTATCCACGCTTGTGGGGTGATCATTACGCCCGACGATATTACCAACTTCGTTCCGGTATCCACCACCAAAGACGCGAACATGTGGTGTACGCAGTTCGATAACTCCGTGGCGGAATCGGCCGGCTTGCTGAAGATGGACTTCTTGGGACTTAAAACCCTCACCATCATTAAGGATGCCGTAAGCGAAGTAAAGCGTAGATCAGGACTCTCGTTAGATCCAGACGACTTGCCGCTGGATGATGAAGAAACCTATGCCCTCTTCCAACGGGGCGAAACCAACGGCATCTTTCAATTTGAATCCTTGGGTATGCAAAAAAATCTCAAGGAGCTGAAGCCGGATAAATTTGAAGACTTGATTGCCATGAACGCCCTGTATAGACCGGGGCCTATGGAATACATACCCAATTACATTGCCCGTAAGCATGGTCAGGAGCCTATCTCCTACGACTTACCGGACATGGAGGAATACCTGGCTGAAACATACGGTATTACGGTATACCAGGAGCAGGTAATGCGTTTGTCGCAAAAGCTGGCAGGCTTCACCAAAGGCCAGGCGGATACCTTGCGTAAGGCCATGGGTAAAAAGCAGAAGGCCGTTTTGGATAAGATGAAAGCCAGCTTTGTGGAAGGTGCCATGGCTTTAGGCCATCCGGAAGACAAGCTGAATAAGATTTGGACCGACTGGGAAGCTTTCGCTCAATACGCTTTTAACAAGTCGCACTCCACCTGCTATGCCTTCTTAGCCTTCCAAACAGCCTACCTCAAAGCACACCATCCGCGTGAGTTCATGGCTTCAGTCTTGAACCACGAGAAGAGCATTGAAGATATCACGTTCTACATGTCGGAATGTCGCCGCATGGGCATTGAAGTGCTGGGGCCTTCTGTGAACGAATCGGAATTGGTCTTTTCGGTAGATAAAAATGAAGCCATTCGTTTTGGATTGGGCGCCATCAAAGGCGTGGGTGAAGGTGCTGCGCGTGAAATCATGGAAGAAAGGGAGAAAAACGGCCCCTTCGCCAGCATATTCGATTTGACCAAACGGGTGAATCTGAAATCGCTGAACAAGCGTGTGATGGAAGCCTTGGCGGTTTCCGGCGCATTCGACTGTTTTGAAGGCATACACAGAGCTCAGTATTTCCATAAAGCACCGGGTGATGAGATGAACATCATCGAAAAATCGATTCGCTACGGTTCCAATTACCAAAGAGACCAAGACGCTTCTCAGGTGAGCCTTTTCGGCGGTGGTGAAGCGGTGGCCTTGCCCGAGCCTCAAATTCCGGAATGCGATGAATGGCAGTTGGAAGAAAAATTGAACCGAGAAAAAGAAGTGGTGGGTATGTACTTGTCCGGACACCCTTTGGATAAGTTCAGTGTTGAGATTAATGAGCTTTGCACGCACCAGCTGCGCGACTTAAATAACCTAGACGATTTCTATGGTAAGAATATGCTCTTCGGCGGCATGAAGGTGAGTTTGGAAGAACGTGAGACTTACAATGGCACGCTCATGGGTTTCTTAACGATGGAAGATTATACCGGACAGCAGAAACTTCGCCTAAACCCGAAACAGTACCCGGGCTTCCGTGCTAACCTTCAGATGGATCAATACTTCTATGTCAAAGCGACGGTGCAGCGCAGAGCCTGGCCTAAAGATTCTACAGAGAATGAATTGGTGGTGCTAGCGATAGGCACCCTTCGCGAGATGAAAGCACAGATGTTGGAGAACCTGGTATTGATGCTGCCAGTTAATAAAATCGCGAACGGTCTTAGCGCTGAGTTACAAGATCAACTGAACCGAAATAAGGGAGAAACGCAGCTCAAAATGCGCATCGTGGACCCGGAACGTAAGATCAATCTACCGATGCGTTCCAATTCCATTCGTCTGCAAGTAGACCAAGACTTGTTGCAGTTCTTGAAAAAGAACAAAATCAGCTATAGCCTGGAAATGGCCAAAGGGTAGCGCCTGACGGCGCTGTTGGATTGTTTACTGTTTAGTGTTGAATGATGAACTGCGCCAAACGTGGCGCAGCTACTGGTTCTGTTAGACTGCATTGGCTGGTCGCACAAGCCACTACAGCTTCCTAATCCTCATCCTTCAACCTTAGCCTTAGTATCACTCCTCAACAAAACAGCCCATCCTTTTGCAAGAATGGGCTGCGGTATTGGTTTTCTTCCTCTCTTATCGCTCAATGAGCAATTTGAGAATTTCACTGCTACCGGATGCAAGTTCCACTTGAATCAAGTAAACTCCGGGGGCATATTCATTCAAAGGCATTCTAATCGATGTGCTTTCTAATTCAGTTAAGCGATGGACGATTCGTCCGCTTAAATCGCGAATGATGATTTGCTGAATCGCTAAATCAGATTCAACACGCACTTCTTGCGCTGCCGGGTTTGGGAAGATTTTAATCTGCGAAGCTTTGAACTCCCCGGTTGAAACGTTAATTGGGGCGTCCACATTCACAAAACTAGTATCTAAACACCCCTCGGCGCTGCTTGCAATCAAACGAACCGTGTAAGTTCCTTTTTTCTGGTATACATGGGTTACGTAGCGGTTGGTATCTTCTGGGGTATTATCACCAAAGTTCCACGTTCTAGCGTATGAGGTAGTAGAATCAGCAAAGTAGATGCTGTTTCCATTGGCTTCTAATTTGATTTGAGAGGCTGGAGGTAAATGACCAATTACCGTCTGAATCGGTGTTTCGCGGTAACAGGTTCCAAACTTGCTTGAAACAATTAAGTTCTGTTGTCCAATAAGACTCTTTAACCACAGCCTCTGTTTATTTGAGTCGAGTGGGAATTTCGAGAACAAAGGAGCTCCTCCTTGGATATAAAGCGTATAATTAAAAGCTGAGTTATAGCCTTGGATATTGGCATAAACCGGAATATTGCTACAGAATACTGTGTCATCGTATATAACCTGAGGCACCGGAATATCCTCAACCACCACGCGTTTATAGGCTACTAAAGGTGGACAGCTTGGTGCATTTAAGTCGGTAATACTAATCATGATGCTATCGTCTGCAGCCGACTGAGGCACGAACTCAAATGTATTGTCGGAACCGGCAGCGCCACCATTAAAGGCGAAGGTATAATTGCCTGCTGCAAGGTTATCTACGCTGAGCAGGACTGTATCCCCTAAACACAAGGTATCCTTATTGGTATTGAGTATGTAATTGATATTGGAGCAAGGGGCTGTGGTGCACGTAGCAGTTCCGATTTTTCCTACTGAACAAACACCGGATCCAATTTTACGAACCCATAAGGTGCGCGAGGTGCTGAATCCGATCCCGCCGATGCGGTGTGACGTTGAACCGCCGGAAGGAATCCAATTTTGACCATTGTCTTCGCTTACTTCATAGCTAAACTGCGGTTCACTCCAGGTATAGAAAATCGTATCTGTATTCGACGTACAGTTGATTACCGGTGCCGATAAACGCGGGGCGATGTGTTTAACAATGCTGTCTGCCGACAAAACGGTGCAGAAACCATTTCCCGCCTCAACACGGATGCTGTGGTTTCCAAGATCGGAAGTAGTGTATGTATTGGAAGAACCTGACTGTTTTAAAACACCCTGATCATAAAAGGCATAGGTACTTATTCCTGAACCATTTACGCTTACGCTAAACGAATCCCCTTCGCAAAGCGTGTCGGCAGCCGTGGAGGCTACCAAAACAGGTGCCGGTGGAGCAAAAAAGATGATGTTAGCAGGTGTGCTCTGTTTACTGCAACCACTTGCATTGGTCACCGTTACCGCATACGACCCATCTTGCCCCACTTTGAGCGTACTCAAGGTATCGGCAGGATTGCCTGTATTCCAAAGGTATTTTAAGCCAGCTCCGGTATTGGCCGATAAGGTAATGCTATCACCTACGCATGCCGTATCATTTGGTGAAATGGCGGTTATGTTGGCTGTGGCTCCTGATATAACCGTGATACTGTTGCCTATTGGTTCAGATTGGCCTTTGGCATTGGTTACCCAAAGCGTATCCCAGAAGGTTCCCGGGAAATTGTATGTCCGAATCACATTTTGCGTGGTTACGATAGCAGGAGATCCCACTTGGAAGCGCCAACGGTATGAAGTTGGGTTATTGGTACCGGAACCATAGTAGGTCACAGTATCACCTGCACAAACTGTTGTTTTGCTCACAGCTCGAATAGCTGTTGGAAGCACATTGCTAACGGGGATTTTAAACTCCTTCGCATAGATCTGATCCCCGGAAGTAGAGCTATTGGAATTGGTAGCGTTTACTACAGCATAGAAAGTGATGGTATCCACATTGGTAGAAGGGGCCCTCCAAGTGAAGGTCCATGAGCGTGAGCCCGAGCCAGACGTTCCGCCGGAATTATGCTGAATATACTCCCTGCTTGATCCGGAAATATTGGCGGTCACTTTTGAATTACCGGTACCTGCCGTAAATGTGCCAACAAAAGCATCGTTATCGGTTCTTAAGGAGGTAATCTGAAACCCGAATTTATTGATACCTGCTTGAGAGTAAGATACGGTGACGGTGTAGATACTATCCGGGATGTACCCATTGGCCGTAAAACCGGCACTCAAAGTTAGGTTGGCGAGGTTAGCCGGTGTTTGGTTTAAGGTACCACTATGACAGCTGGTACAATTGGCTTCTCCGGGAGCATTGGTGTACCCACCACCCGGTCCGCCGGTATTTAGAATAGAGCTGACAGCTAAAAAGCCGGCTGCTGGAATAAAAATTAGGGGTAATACCCTCTTTCGTAGCGTTTTAATCATAGATTTTCTTTTGGTTGAGAATAGAATATACTTTAATACCCAAACTAGCTCGGCTTCTAATTATATTTTTCGATGGATTTAAACTTTCGCATCTTTAACTTATCCATTCACTAAACGAATTGATATGAAAAGAATACTTCTCATCGCACTGGCCTTGTTGGGAACATTGTCCGTGCAAGCGCACCTTCAAGATAGCACAAAACGAGTTAAACTAAGCCCAGAACAGAAAGCAGAGAAGCTCACCCAGCGAATGAAAAAGCAGTTGAACCTCACTGATTCTCAAACCATTCAAGTTCGCGCCATAAACCTCGAGCATGCTCAAGCTGTAGCGTCTCTTAAATCGTCTACCACAAAAGGCCAAGAACGAAAAGCACAAATGGACAAGTTAAAGCAATCCTACCATACTCAACTTTCCAACGTTCTAACAACGGAACAGATGGAAAAGTTTAAGAAGCAGGTAGCGAAGGCCAAAAAGAAAGCCAAGAAAAAGAATGGAAACGATCCTGCAGAGGAGGATGATGAAAGTGATGACTAGGCGTTTCCAAATTCAAAAGCCGCTCATTGTAGCGGCTTTTTTTGTGATTATTTTCGCGGCATGATGAGTGTTTCGTTGCGCGACTATAATTTCGACTTGCCGGCAGAGGCCATTGCCGAGTTTCCGCTGGAACAAAGAGACCAGGCCAAGTTGCTGGTGTATGCTCAAGGCACCATACAACACAAGCAATTCTTTCAACTAGCCGATTTCCTTCCTGAGGGTGCCTTATTGGCCTATAACAATACCAAAGTTATTCCGGCTCGGTTGCTCGTATACCGTGAAAGTGGCGCTCAGGTTGAACTTCTCCTGCTTGAGCCCTTGCATGAAATACCTACTGAAACACTGATGAACAGCAAAGGGTCTGGCGATTGGAAAGCGATGATTGGCGGACTTAAAAAATGGAAGGACAATGAAACGCTGTTTGCGCGATTTGAAGGCTTGGAACTGCAAGCCCAGCTCCTCAGCCGAACCGATGCCACGGTGAATTTACGTTGGAATGAAGACATCTGCTTTGCAGAGGTACTGGAGAAGTTGGGAAGAATGCCGCTACCTCCTTATATCAAACGAGAGGTGACCGAATCAGACAAAGAACGTTACCAAACAGTATATGCCAAACACCAAGGAGCGGTAGCTGCGCCCACTGCCGGACTGCATTTTACAGACCGGGTTTTTGAACGTTTAGAAGCCAAAGGCATAGACACATTGAGCCTAACACTGCATGTGGGTGCCGGCACTTTTCAGCCGGTAAAAGTTGATAACCCGGCAGAACACCCCATGCACAACGAGCGTATGGTGGTGCAGTTGGAACAGGTGGAGAAGCTGTCTCAACACATCGGACCCATTGTGCCTGTAGGAACAACCTCGATGCGCACCTTAGAAAGCCTCTATTGGTGGGGCGTATTGCTGAGCGAAAATCCGGAAACAGACTTTTTCATACCGAAACTCCTTCCCTACCAAGGAAAAAAGACACTTACCCGTTCTGAGGCATTTGGGCATGTGGCCAACTTCATGAAGCGAAAGGGAATTCAGGAGTATAGCGGACATACTGAAATTCTGATTATGCCCGGTTATACCTTTCAGGTTTGCGACGCCTTGATTACCAATTTCCACCTCCCTGAAACAACCTTGATTTTATTGGTGGCCGCTTTCATAGGCGATGACTGGCGAAAAGTTTACGATACCGCTTTAGAGGGACAGTATCGCTTCTTAAGCTTTGGCGACAGTAGCTTGCTCATACCCTAGGTGCGCTTCTCGTTTCATGGATTCTGCTAATTCAGGACCTAAATAGCGATCAATGAGGTAATGCACTCCATATAAAATGGGTGTCATGAGAACGGCCATACTCGCCTTGTAAATGTAGTTTACCCAGCAAATGGAAAGCACGAGTTCCATAGACCAAGGGTTAAGAGTATTGTCTTGGAGCAGATCTGCGTTGACGCGGTTGCCTACATAAAATGCGATAAAAAGCACAAAAAAGGAATCGAAGAGCTGAGAAACCAGGGTACTTCCGGTTGCTCTTAACCAAATTGAGCCTTCTCCCGTTTTCTTTTTCAGGGCATGAAATACAAATACGTCCACCAACTGCCCGAAAAGAAAGGCCAACAAAGATCCGATGATAATCCAGAGGCCTTGTCCGAAAATGGCATTGAAGGCCAAATCCATGTTCAAGGGACCCTCTGCAGTTTCTTTTATCTTCCAAAAATCGGCTGATTCGGTTTTCATCGCTAATAAAACCATCAGGTAAGCATAAGCAATCAATCCGGCGGTTAGCCAAGAGAAAAAGCGAACAACCTTTTTACCGAAGTATTCATTAATGATATCAGTAAAAACAAAAACCACAGGCCACAGCAGCACACCGGCAGTCATGTTAAATGAATAAGACTGCCCAAACACCGGAATCTCAAATGGCCTAAGACCAAATGTAGCCTCGGCCGAAAATATCTTCACGCCAATAAACTCAGCAATCAAGGCATTGCATAAAAAGAAGGCACCCAATACCAGGAAGAGCTTTTGCTTTTTATCTTGGTTTTTTGTCTTAGAGCTCAAATTCATCCGTTAATTCAGGCAAGTAAATGGTAAGGAAACCTTCCAGCATCAGCTTTTGTTTGAATGCCTCTTGCACATCTTCCTCGCCGTGCACCAAGAATAGCTTTTTAACTTTAGAGGCATCTTGGCACGACAAATACGCTATCATTTCTTCATAATCCGCGTGTGCACTGAACTCATCCATAATCTCAACCGATGCTTTGACGTGATAGTCTTCACCGAAAATGCGCACTTCCTTTTCACCCAAACGCAGCTGTCCGGCTAAAGAACTGGGGGTAGCATAACCCACTATAAGCACCGTATTGTGCTCGTCTTCAATGTTATTGGCTAAGTGATGTTTAATGCGACCGGCCTCCGCCATGCCGGAAGCTGAAATGATGATGCAAGGGTCTTTTTTAAAATTGAGCTTTTTCGATTCTTCTACATTAGCGATGTAATGCAGATTCGGAAAATCGAAGGCATCCCCGTCTTTGTGAATATATGCTGTAATGTCGGGGTTGAAGTAAGCCTCGTGTTCTTTCATCACCGTGGTAGCTTTGATAGACAGAGGACTATCCACATAAACAGGCACATTTTCCAATTCCCCCTCGCTCACCAATTGATCAAAGAGGTAAATCAGTTCTTGTGTTCTGTCAACCGAAAAAGCAGGAATTAAAAGTTTCCCTCTGTTCATTTGGCAGGTTTCCCGAACCGTTCTCAACAAGCGAGCCTTCTGGTCTGTCCTGTCTTTATGCAAACGGTCGCCGTAGGTGCTTTCGCAAATGATGGCATCGGCTTGGGGAAAAGGAACCGGATTGCGCAAAATCAAGTCGTTTGGCCTTCCGATATCCCCGGTGAAGAAAAGCGTTTTCCACTCGTCTTCTTTGTAGCGAATAAAGATTCCGGCACTTCCGATGATATGTCCGCTATCAAAAAACTGAAAACTAAAGTCGGGAAAAAGAGCCTTTTCATGCTCATACTCTACGGTCTGAAACAAGCCTAATGTTTGTTGCACATCATCTGGTGTATACAAAGGTTCAAGCTCCGGTTCCCCTCTTTTTTTCCGTCGCTTATTAACGTGCTTTAAGTCGTTTTCTTGAATGAAAGCTGAGTCGTATAACATGATTTCACACAAATCGCGCGTGGCCGGTGTGCACCATATATTCCCTCTAAAGCCTTCTGCCACTAGTCGCGGTAGAAGTCCGCTATGATCAATGTGCGCATGCGAAAGAAGGACATGGTCTAGGTCGGCCGGATTAAAACCAAAATGCTGGTTTAAGTCGTGAATATCCACTCCTCCACCTTGGAAGAGTCCGCAATCAAGAAGTACCTTTTTTCCATCCCATGTTTCCAAGAGGTGTTTGCTACCGGTTACCATACCGGCTGCGCCATAGAAGCTCACTTTCATTCAATCAAATGTAAGGAATGCCGGAAGTCTGCACAATAAAAAAGCCCGGCATATACCGGGCTTTTTCAACCTAACTAATTTTTCGGCTTTCGCTCCTTTCACATGACGTCGAGTAAGACTAGCTTGTGAAAAAGGTATAGGCCATTTTATTCCAATGTATAAGACGAAGTGAATACGAGTACACCGTCTATGTAGATTTCAATTTGGTAATCACCCGGCTCAAGCACATTCTCTTCCCCTTCCCATGCTAGGCATTGTTCAATGGAGGCGCCTTCAAAGTCGACTTGAACATTCGCTGTAGAAGTGAGCGACTCACCGGTTACATTGTCTTGGAAGGTTCCATTGCTCGTACCAGCCAAGGGTTTGCCGTTTGGAGCCAGGATACGCAGCGAAACTACTTTCTTGCCACGCTCGGCAACTGCATTTTCCAATACCGTAAAGCAAACTTCTGATTTCACCGTTCTTCTGGCTAGGGAGGTCGTGGTTAACTTACCGCCAATTAAACGCTTCTTGTAGTTGTTTACACTCACACGATCTACCCGGATTTGTTCCGCTAATTTCAAACGGGCTTGCAGGTTATTGCGCGACGCATTGGAGCTGCTTAGCTCGTTGTTTAGGGAGTCATTCTGTTCACGCAGCTTCTGGTTCTCTTGAATCAGCATATCGATTTGTTCAACATACTTTTCCATTTGCGATTTGTATTCTTCAATCTGCGCTTTCAGTCTTTGGGTTTCAGCAGCAGAGCGACGACCTTTTTTCAACAGGGCCTCAATGTCTGCCTTCTTCTTCTCTAGGTCAGAATTGGCCACATTCAACAAACTATCCACTTGCACATACTTCCCTCTGAATTGCTCCAATTCGGCTTTCGTTAGTTGGAATTGACGCTCTACCTCGTTCATGTCGATGGTCAAGCTATCAATCGTTACATCGTATCCTTCAGCCTGCTTGCCTTTATCGTAATACTGATAGAGGTTTAAAATGATGGAAAGCAGGAGTAGAATGATCAGCACCACACGCATATTGTCGCGTTTTGGCTCTTGCGCTGAGTTCATGTTTGTTGATTCGTTTTCTTGCATGTTTAAACGTTTGAATATTCAATACTACCAAATTGCCGCCACATTTGGCAAATTCTTTTGTATTCTGATAGTCAATAAATTAATGTCTATACACGGGTAAATAACACGCTCAAACTGAGAATTTAGTCTATTATTTTGAGTCATTTAGGCCAAAGCTTTTTCCGTGCGTTAAGCGAATGAGCCTTTGTTGTAAGCGTGGAAAAGGCGCAATTAGACGTACGAATAAAGTACTTGACCAGCTCAATCCGAAGCTTGATTGAATCCATTTGCCTATTTTCAATCGCCAAAAAAATTCCCTGCGCCATGCCCGGGTGTACATTTGCTCCATCGTTTCGCGACTCATTTTACCTGCTAAATAGGCTTCAGCATACTGTGCCGCTAAAACTCCTGCATGCATGGCCATGCTCATTCCATTGCCACTCAAAGGACTGATCAATCCCGCCGCATCGCCCACCATCAGGGCATGTTCCAGTACTTGTTCTTTTTTAGCGAAAGAGATCTGAGAAATTACCAAAGGTTTCTCGTAAAGATGCTCCGACTGCGTCAATAGGTCTTTGATGTGTTTATTCTGGTGCAGCACCTCGGCTTCAAACTCAGCAATTGAAGCATAGCGATTCAATTGGTTTTGCATGATAAGGTAGCAGATGCATACGGTATTATCCTCCACCCTACTGCATCCCAAATACCCTCCTTTAAAGTTGTGTAGTACAATCTGATCGGCTGCTATATTGGGGTTATGCACGTGGTATTTGATTCCAACATAGGGCGTTCGCTTTTTAAAAAAAGGACGCCGTTTAACGCTATCCAGTTTACTGCGTTTGCCGTGCGCCGAAATCAGCACTTTAGCCCGGAACTCGCCGGCTGTGCTCTGCAGGGTGAAGTGATCCTTCTCAAAGGTCCAGTTTTCCACCCTGGTGCCCGTTCTCAAGTCGATACCCTTGTTTTTAGCCTGCTCTGCCAAGAAGGCGTCGAGTTTAAAGCGACTGATACCAAAGCCACCCAAATCGAGCGGCGCTTCAATTGTTTTTCCTGCGGTGGCAGAGAGTTTTAGGCGCTTGATTTCCGGCAAATGCCAGGCAGCAAAGTCTGCACCGTGCTTGGCTAAAATGGTCCGCGACTCATTGCTGATGTATTCGCCACATACACGGTGAAAGGGGTAGCTTTCCTTTTCGAGGAGCAGCACAGATCGATGTTCTCCCAATTCTAAGGCTGCAATCAAACCTCCTAATCCGCCGCCAACAATCGCTACATCATACATCGGCCTTGCCCTTTCCTAGAATTTTATAGCGAAAGGCCCAAACCCAAGAAATGCGAAAATGCTGAATTCCCGCTTCTTGAAAATGCTGCTGCCACTCCGCTTTATTCCAAGCTCTGGCTACCGATAAAGGAGCGTCGTGTTTCACCAAATACGACTTGGAAAACAGAGTGGTTAGCAAAGCGATGGAGGCCTTCGCCAGACTATGACGGTGTAGGTCGTTAATAAAAAACTGCCGAGCAAAACGGGTATTCCAAGCCAAGTAGTCTTGAATTTGCGCTGCGCTTAAGTGGTGGCAGAAGAGACTGCTAAAAGCCACATCGTAAGGCTGTTCCGGCGCATGTTGAAGGTAGTCAGACTGAAGATAGCGGATTTCAGGGTAACGCCCACTCTGTTTTTGCGCATAGCGGATGCAATCACTTTTTAAGTCGACACCTGTGAATTCTGCTCGAATTCCGTTAGCACGACACCATTTCGCTAGCAAACGCAAGTTATCGCCTCCCCCGGAGCCCAACTCAACCACGCGAAGCAGCGTAGCTTGGGGTTCTGCCGACAAACAGGCTCGAAAGGCGCTCAAGGTTAGAGCATGACCGCCCAGCCAGTGGTTGATAAACTCCAGCTCTCGGAGGTTTTGCTCTAAATCGGCTACCGGTATGCGTTCGTCATCCAATAATTCCAAGGAGCTTGATCTTTTCATACCCTATTCAAGTACAAACCTTCAATGGTGAGTCCCGGTCCGAAGGCCACCGCATGGATCGATTTGGCCGGGCTGGATTCCAGTATTTCTTTTAAAATAAAAAGTATGGTAGGGCTCGACATATTGCCATACTGCTCTAAAATTTGGTAGGATCGCTTTACTTGTTCATCACTTAATTTAAAGCTCTCTTTCACCACATCCACTATCTTTCTGCCTCCCGGGTGAATAGCCCACTCTTCTGCGGAGGCGTATTCCCTCCTTCTTTCAACACTCACTTGGGCAACTGATTCTGTGATGCACTGCTCCAGCATGCCTGCCACTTTGCTGCTTAAGTTCATAAGAAAGCCTTTGCTGCTAAGTTTCCAACTCATGGCTTCTTCGGCTTCCGGTCTTAGTACGGTATAGAAATCCGACATTTTCAACCCTTTGGCCTCGTTAGATACCAATACGGCCGCTGCACCATCGGCAAATAAGCTTCCGGAAGCGAGGTATTCAAATTTGTACTCTTGTTGGAAATGCAAGGTGCAGAGCTCCACACATACAATAAGCACTTTGGCATCCGGTTCCGCTTTGCAGATCCAATCGGCTTGTCGCAAGGCATGCAAGGCCGCATAGCAACCCATAAAATTGACAGTCGATTTTTGAATGTGGGGAGAAAGTCCGAGTTGCTTTTGCAGTTCAATTTCCAATCCCGGAGCCGCCAAACCGGTGCACGACACTGTTACAAGGTGGGTAATCGGCTCTTTAGCCAAGTCTCCAATCGCTTTCAAAGCCAAAGGAGGCGCCTCTCTGAAAAAATGCACCATTCGTTCTTCTAGCGATGGATCGCCATTGGAAAAAAACGGAGCGTTTTCCAGCTCCAAACCGAAGTCGCGCAAAACGCTATGCCGCTGAGCGATGGCTGTTTCTGCATAGATTTTATGGACCACAAAACTTCGGTCGTATACCTCCTCCATAAACCGGGCGATCTGTTCTTGACTATGCTTGAACTCCGGCACAGCGCATTGTATAGCGTTGATATAACTCATTGACTTATCAGGTAACTTAAAAAGCAGAGGTTCATACACAGAGAAGCCAAAAGGTTCATGCGCATGGCATGATTGAAGCTAGCCGCAGCCGTGTCTCTCCATACCTGAACAAACCAATATAGAAAATAGCTTGTAACGGGAATAAAAAATAATTGCATCACCCAGAAAGGACGCAGTGAATACGTGAAGCTGACAAAGTGCAGGTAGGCCATGAGGTTGGCCAACGCAAATAAGATGGCGGTAAAAACAAAGGTTCCTCGATAGCCTAAAAGCATGCTGATGGTTTTAACCCCTGCCCTACGGTCTGCATCGTGCTGGTAAATTTGGGTGAGTGGATATACTGCGCCTAGTAATAGAGAAGCGCAAACTTTCGCTTGCCAAAACAAGGTGAAGCCGGCATAAAGTTCACCACCCAGCGCATACTGCACCAACCAAAACACAAAATATCCTTGAAAAAACGATACCCAGATAAACCCAAAAATGGGGTATTTCTTGATGCGAATCCCGGTATGTGAATACAATCGTGAAGCTAAAATATACGCACTGCACAGCAGCATAAAATGAAAATCAAACAGAAAAAAAGCCAAAGCCAAAGCCGATAGATCCAATACATTCACCACGTAGAGCAACTGCTTCTGCGGTTTGGGCGGGGTTTTGAGTCCGCCAATGCTATCTTCATCTTGATCATGCCAGCTATTGTACCCGTTGCTAGCGGGATAAATTAACAGATGCAGAATGCCAAATACCACTCCGATAGTCCAGACCTGTTCCACTTGCGTTTGGCTCCACGCAAAGAGGAAGACTGGCAGCAGAAACAGGGAAAAAGGCAGTCGTAGTAAAACGAACGTATCCTTGGTAATCACAGTTTTTGTTTAGGCTGGTGAAGAAAAGGAATTATTCTCGAATTTGCTTGGACTGACGTGGATTATCGATGAAGAAACGGGGTAAGGTTATTAGACCATAGACGATGGACCATGGACCATGGATGAGGGCGTTGTCACTCTTTCAATTTTACGGCTGACTGTTTTGCTTGCTATGTGCCCAGCGATCCTTTGTTTCACCCCTTTGGGGTTCTGGTTGTGTGGGGACATTCTATTGCTACCAACGTTACACCCCTTCGGGGTTCAAATGGGGGAATCGTAGCATTATAGCTTTGGCTTTACTGGATTATGCTCATGCGTGATCTCATAGAGGTGTGCGAGTTTTTGTACCTCTCTGCAAGAATGCCAGACACGAAACATTTCGAATTCAATATTTGTGTTAGCTGCCGCAGATCCTTTGACCTTGAGTAAATAGAAATTCCCCTCACTGATGCAGTGAAGGGAATTCCATATCGTGTTCAGCTAAACGCTATTTGGAAGCTTCTGCTACCAAGCGGGCTTTTTCCGCTTCCGCTTTGCTTATTAAGTCGTTGCCTTGTTTTTCAGCTTGCGCATTGAGCTGTGCGGCCTTTTCGCGGGCTTCTTTTTTACCCGTTTCACCTAATCGGCGAGCGGCTTCCTTTTTAATTGGATTAGCGCCGGCATCTTTCACCAGCTGATCGGCCCGTTTATCGGCTTCGGCAATAAGTGCATCGCCTTGTTTCTTGGCTTCTGCTTTGAGTTGATCTGCTTTTTTGCGCGCTTCAGCAATCAAGGCATCTCCTTTCGCTTCTGCATCGGCAATGAGCTTGGCCTTCGCTGCATTGGCTTTATCGATGGCCTCTTTTTTCGTATTGTCAATAACCTGCTTCGCTTGGTCTTTCACCTGGTTGATGGCGTCTTTGCCTATGTCTTTTAAGCTGGTTGTGATGATGGGGTTTTGAATGGTGCCACCTACCAAAGCATTGATGTTTAATCGCTCCCCCGCTTTTAAATCGGTGCCGCTGCGGTTCACTTCTTTCAACATATTATCTAAAACGCCTCCGGCAGAAGCGCCGATAGCCGAAGCCGGCACGTCCAATTTCATCACATAGTTCAGGCCTTGTTCAAAGGTGGTATAGCCCTCTTCCATCACCCTTACGCCAATATTCCCCACTTTAAAATCGACCGGATTCTTCAGCTTTACCTTTCCATCGGCTACCTCATACGATATATTGGTATTGGTGAGCACAATTTCTTTCAGGTCTTTCAATTTGAGTTTTTCAGACAAGGAGTTCATGGGGGTAAATCCGCTCAGCACGGCTTGACTGGTTTTGAAGAATCCTTCGCTGGTGAGAGAGCTGAGTACTGGCGACATATCTTGTCCTAATAGAGTTTCCAATCCAAACTCTGCATTGACTTTTCCAGTGAGGTATTTGGCGATGGGCGCCAACTTCTGCACGCTGTTCATGTAGTTAAAGCTTTGCTGAATATCCACCTGACTCAGCTTCACTTTCAGAGCTGCAGACGGGTTCATCTTATTTCGTGTATCGTATTTGCCGTTCAACTCTACTTGTCCGTCAAAAATGCCCAATTGAACACCGGTCAAATCGAGCATCGCATCGTGAACATGGGCAGTGCCTTGAACGTTTTTAATCTCCAGGTTATCGTACAGTACTTTATCGATGCCTTTAATCCTGAAACTGAAATCAATATTCGCAGGAATCTCAACTGCTTCCATCGCTACCGTATCGGCAGGTGTAGGATTTTCGTTCTGATCACCTGATTCGCTCATAAAGGCGTTGGCATCCAATAAGCTGGAACTCATTTCGAGTTGCCCTTTCAATACCTCATTTGGCTTGAACAGGTAACCGAAAAAGTTTTGTAAACTACCATTCATGCTAAAATCACTGTGACCCAATTTAGCTTCCAGTTGAGGCAACTTCACTTCTTTTGGCTGGAAATGAAGCTCCATCACACGGAGGTCGACCGGAGTAGGCAGATCTTTCGCTTCATAATGCAGCTGCTCCACCAGCAAGTTTCCGGATACGTTCATGTTCTCGTAATCGTCTCCGCTAAATTGGCTTACCCGACCTTTTGCTACCATATCGGTACTTACTTTACCACTGAGTTTGGTGCCCTCTTCCAGCGGAATCAATTTCGCCATTCTATCCAGTACCAAACTGCCCTTTAAGCCCAAGTCTAAATCAGGGTCGCTCATTGGGTTACGCAATACCATGTGGGCATCGAAGGGTTCTTGTCCAAGTTCCACATGCAGCTTCTTTAAATTGGTTACAGTATGGTCTAGCACCCCATCTGCATTGTCTATTTGTAAATCAATTTGCACGTTGTTCAAGGCCTCCGGTAAAGAGGGATACTTAAACATGGCATTTTGAACCAGTAATTTCAGGTTGAAAGCCGGATAGGTTTCAAGAACAGAATTGTAAACGCCCTTGGCTTGAGCGCTAAGCGATGTTTCACCTTTGGTCTGTAAATCGGCAAAATCTTGTTTGTAAATAGCGGGAATAAGCGAGAGTAATTCTTTAAAGGAGACTTTATTACTCTTCAAGTTAAGGTCCATTTCAATGGCCTCCTCCGGCATGGCCACATAGCCATCCAATCCTATTTCCAAGGCATTCAGTCGGAAGTTATTTTCTTTAAAGCCGAAACGCATTTGAGGTAGGTTCATGTCCAAATCTACCTTGGCATCAAACTCTGCTTCATTCAAATAGGTCAAGCCTTCGCTGCGGTAAGTGAGCGATTGAATTTGCGTGATGGTTTCGAGGATAAAATTATCTTGGGTGAAATCGCCACTTCCTTTGTGGTTCAAGCCCAAGATTGCTGCGTACATATCGGCCGATCTATCATCGTACACAATCGTGGCATTTGCAATCTCATAACTTTTAAGGGCAATTTGGAATCCGGCACTGCTGTCAGGCTCTTCCACCGTGGCAGTGTCGGAAGCCGGTTTAGCGATGTCCCAATTCGCCTTTCCGCTCGCTAGCACAACGGCGTGGATAGTAGGCTCATCCAGAAGCACACGCTTTATGCGAATCTGGTCGCCACTCAACACACTCATGATGTCGAGGGTCGCTGCAAACGACTTCATACGCAACAGGGTGTCTTGAGCGAAGGAATCGATACCTACTACTTCTATATCGTTAATCTGAAGACTGAGGTTCGGAAAATTTCGAATCAGGCTTAGGTCGAGGTCATCACTGAAATTAACCTTGGCGTTTACATTTTCGTTTACCTGTTCTTTGATGAGACTCAGGATTTTGCCCTTAAAAAGAAAAGGGGCGGCAAGTAGAAAGCCCAGCAACAATGCCACTACCAGGCTAAAAATCAGGACTATTTTTTTCATGTTGAGATTTCGCATCTAAGTTACGGCTTCGCGACGGAAAGCCTAAAAACTTCTCATTAAATTTTCGGTAGAATAGGCTGAAATCAAGCCAAAAAAAAAGGGGAACCCGGTTAAGGCTCCCCTTTTTATGTATTTAATCACTTTACTAGTGAATTACGACTAAAGTTTGTCGGAATTCCGATTTGCCGCGGTAGAGCACCAGTTGGTAGGTGCCTGGAGCTATACTGCTTTGTAGTTTAAGCTGTTGTTGTCCGGCAGCTAGTGTGTGTTTTTCTTGCAGCACAGCCTTTCCGTTTGCATCGAATACCCGGATTTGGAGTGCCGTTTTTTCGCTCAGATCCAAGTTCAAGAACACCTCTCCTTTGTTTGGATTGGGATAGACCTGGATTGAATTAATGCCCGGTATTGCCTCCGTGCCTGTCATGAAGAACAAGAGCCCATCTGAGATGTTCTTACAGCCATTATCGATCACTTCTACCTTATAGGTTCCGGTTTTGGTGGCATTGAAGGTATTAAAATTAGCGCCTGCCAAAGGTTGATCATCGCGGTACCACTGGTAGAAGCCGGCTGCTAAATTACAGGTCATTTGGGTGCCGTTCAGGCTAATCTGGGGTTTGCCCGGTGTGCTGTTTACCGTTATCACGGCTGATGTTGTGCTGGAACATCCATTTGCACCGATAATCGTATACGAAATGGTATGACTTCCTAAACCGGCCATATCGGGATCAAACATGCCATTGCTAACACCTTTGCCTGAATAGGTTCCTCCGGCAGGTGTTCCGCCTGTAAGCGCATAAGCATCTTCACCCATGCAGGCAATCTTTTTAGTGAAGGTTAAGCCCACGGGTGACTTGCTTAATACCGTCATGGTCAGGTCGTTGGATTGCGCGGTAGGCACCAGTGCGCAAGGATCATTGGAAAACATGGAGCAGCTTACCACGTCGCCATCTTGCAGGCTATTGATCACCAAGCTATCGTTATCCAGGCCGGCCGGATTACCGTTTACGGTCCAGGCATACTGCGGTGCTGCGCCGCCATTGGTGCTTTGAGCTATGAAGATTACGTCTTCGCTTTGGCAAACAGTCAAGTTAGCTGTGGCGATTTGAAGTGAAACGGCATTGCCTGCACTCACTGTGATATAAGCATTTTTCACCTCCGCATCTGTTCCGGCAACGTTACCGGCAGTGAGGCTTACGGTATAGGTTCCGCTAGCATTGAATTTCACTTCCGGATTCTGCGAATTGGCTGAGGTACCATTTTGGAAACTCACGGTGTTTGGTGTGAAGTTCCAGGTCCATGAATTCGGTGTATTTGTGCTTGAATCAAAAAACTGAACCACCTGAGGCAAACAAGGCGTAAGGTTAGAAGCCGTAAATTTGGCTACAGGAGGCGGACCGGCCGGTGTTCCCGTCACGACCACATCATCCAAGTACAGGTTATTTCCAAATCCGGAGATGTTTTCAAATTTGATGCGAATGCGTTGGTTCACGAAAGCCGATAAGTTAACCGATTTACACGCCGAATAGCCTGCATTTCCGCACCAATCTGCCGCACTTGATGGAGTAAATTTGGTACTGAAATCGGAATTGGTAACAAAAGCAAATGGTGTAGAGGATTGCGTTTCTTGGTAGGTGGCCACCCGTGTCCAGTTTGCTCCACAGTCTGTGCTTACGTAAACGGCTAAGGAATCTTGCCATTGATTGCTGTAGCGACGGTAGGCGTGTTTGAAGTTTAGGGTAACGGTTCCGTAGCCATTTAAATCGAGTGGCGGAGAGATGAGTCCATCGCGTTGCGTAATGGTTTGGGCACCGCTGTAATCAAAATTATTCACGCCTACCGACTTCGATGATGACGGAATTCCCGCTGTATTGAAGATTTGCCATGTTTCATCGTTGTCTGGATTATCGGTGTCCCAGTTGCTGTAGGTTTGACTATTTTCAAATCCATCGGAATACGGTAAGCTATAGCCACCCACGGTGATGTAGGCTGAACGCGTTAAAGAATCTGAACCCCCCGAATTGGCAGCCACCAATTTGATGTTATAGGTTCCGTTCGCGGTAAAGCTGAGTTTAGGTTGGCTGGAGTTGGCATTGGTACCTCCTGTAAACGTGAAGGTATTCGGCGAAATCTGCCACGTGTAGTTCTGAATCACGGTGGAGCTGGTATCGACCAAGGTGATTTCCTCACCGATGCAAATCGCCGTTTTGGAGGCTTGAAAAGCAGCGTCTGGGGCCGGATAAACAGTAAACGCATCTGAAGTGAAGACACCGCGTCCGTGCGTAGCTGCAACAACAAGCTTATCGGATGAACGAATTTGAAGCATGTCTACACGCACATGTGCCAAGCCCTCGTTGTTTGCACTCCAGCTCACGGTTCCTGCACCTAAGTTCGTTGTATGCCAAACGCCCAGTTCCGTGGCGAGCAATACTTCGCTGCGGTTATCCGGATTAAATAGAGCCCAACGGACAGGCATATCGGGCAGGTTGCCTTCTTTGCTTACCCAGTTGGATCCACCATCAGAAGTGTACCATACGGAGTTGACACCGTAATTGAAAAAAGTGACCAATAACTCATCGTCGTTTGCGCCAATTTCAATGCAAGAAACTACGCCGGCAGGCAAGTTGGCACCGGTAATATCGGTGGAGGAACTGCTTCCGTTCGCGTTACTCACCTTGAGAACTTCTCCGGCATCTGTGCCAACAAAAACGGTAGTGGAATACGGTGAGCTGCGAATATGCGATGCTTCATCCGTCATGCCGCTGATACTCACCACTTCCATGGAACTCGGGGTTCCACTGATGTTTCGGATTCGCCAAATGGAGCTGCTATTGCGGCCGGAATACAATACATCGTTGTTGTCGTCGTAATCAGCCGGGTTAATGAATTTACCGGTGTTTTCGTCGTTCGATAAGGTAGTAGGAAAGCTTAAACCGGCATTGGTACTTTTTCGAAAGGTATTGTAGACGTATGATGAAATAGCGATGTTTCCGTTCGTTTGATCGATAAAACAAAATCCACCATCTCCTCCGCGCACCTCAGCGGTGGAGTTCATTCCCGCGTTGGAATAGCGTTGTGTTCCATTGTCTTGCGAGCCGGCTAAGATAACATGAGAGCCATTATCAGGGTGTAATGCAACGGCGTAATATTGGGTAACATTGTAGTCTTTGTTTCGTTCAACAAAAACATCGGAGAACGCAGCCGAACCTAGGTTGGTAGTATAGGCGACCCCGCCATCGTTTCCGTTGATAAGGATGCTGGAACTGCCCGGTTTGAATACCAGAGCGTGTTGATCCGCATGAACTCGGGAACAACTCAGATTCGCTAAGTTATTGTTATTCGACCACTTTGAAATTTGCGACCAGGTATTTCCGCCATTGGTAGAGCGGAATAAATCGATAGCCCCTACCACCAGTGTATTGGCATCGTTGGGATCTACCGCGGCGATCAAATCATACCAAGCCTGTCCCCGAGAAAAATCGGTATTGGGGATACCGTTATCGGCATCTACAGGCTCATTCAGTGCAGACCAGCTGCTACCGTAATTGGTGGTGCTGCGGATGGCCTCTACTATTCTATCGTTTTCATAAATGGCATAAACTACATTGCTATCGCTCGGGGCGCAAGCCACTTCAACCCTTCCGCGACCGTTGGTTACGGAGATTTGATCCGAAACCGACCAGGATGTTCCATTGCTCGAAAAAAGTACGCGTCCGCCTCCTCTATCACTTGTGCCAAAAGGATTGGCCCGGGTTCCTGCCCAAAGCGTATTATTCGCTCCCAATTCCAAATCGGCTGCTACGTATTTTGAACCCGTATTGCCCACATTAGGCGATACGTTAGTCCAGGAACTTCCGCCATTGGTAGAGCGTCTGATTCCCGCATTGTTCGCCCCATGCCATTGTCCGTGGTAAAATCCACCGTCTACCGCCGCATACACAACGCCTGTTCCGCTTTCATTTCGCACCACGATATCATTCACATAAAAGAATCCGGCTGTAGACGACAATTGCGCCCAGGTACTGCCGCCATTGCTACTTTTCCATATACCGGCTCCCCGAGAGGCTGCTGTGCCATATCCTTCGCCTGTTCCCACATACATGATGGAGGTATTGGTTGGATCAAAGGCAATGCAAGAGATCGCGATATTGTCCCAGAAATTGTTAACCGGAACCCAAGATGAGTTGGCATCGGTGATGTCGGGATTATACCAGAGTCCGCCAGTTACCCCGCCGGCCCACACTTTTTTTCCGTTCGGATCATTGGGGTCCCAAGCCAAAGCCCGTGTTCTGCCGGCTACGTTGTTCGGTCCGCGTTCTTGCCAAGAATGTCCGGGAGTGCCGGGGATCGCCCCTATCTCGATGCCTGAGCTTCCATTGAGCTGAGCCATGATGGAGGCCAAACGTTCGGGCGCCGGTCTGCCGAGTGCCGGATCCATGGTGCGCAAATAATCTTGCTCCCACGCTAGATCTGGTGTAGCTTCTTTGTCTTTTTCTTCTTCATCGCCTTCTAAACTCATGCGCTCACGTTGAGAGAAAGGATGATCGGCTAACATCTTACGCCATTTGTCGCGTTCCGATAGCTCACCTGTGCTGAGTACGCTTAGCAGGCCAAATCCGGCCAAACTTAGCACACTCCCTAGAAGTATACGTTTCTTCATTCTGTATTTTGAATTCTGGTTATTAAATCAATTGGTATGCTGATGGCCGCTTTTCCTGCATGAGCATACAGTATGGCTGGCGTGTAATTTCCTTGCAAAATAGCATCTTCTTTTGGTGTTCTCGCATGGTCGTCTCCCGGTTCTGGCGACGGAACAAAGTACGTTGCCTCGAGTTGCAGTGGCCATACTGATTTTTGAGTAAATGTGAGTTTTGTTCCCGCCACGAAAACGGAATCCACCTGAAGGCTATCGTTTTGCGACATGGCCTTGAATTGAAATAGAACGCCTTTGCCGCTTCCCATGGCGCTGGTATAATGCAAGGCCGTGGCTTGAATGCTCGGTTGCTGAACAACTGCGGCATTGCGTCCACTACAAGCGCAAATCAGCCACAGAGGCAAAAGGAGGAGTTTTGATTTCATTGGTTTAGCACACTAATATCGGTATTTGGCTGTTTTGGTCTGACTGGTGGAAGTACATTTATCCAAAAAGGTTAAAAGGAGAAGCTCAGAAACCCGACTCTGCTTAAGGCGAAAAGCCAAAGCCATTCACTCCCGCTTCTGCAAAGCCAAATTACGTTTCACGGTAAAGCGCACTCATATCGCTCAGGTGTTTCTTTAAGTCGTTGCGGTACCAGATTGGCTCCAGCACTTCTACCTGGTTGCTGAGCGATAGGATGCGTTGGGTGAGTTCATAATTTGGGATAACTTTTAACGAGAAGCGAGCAAAATCGCCCACATCGGGTAGACGCTTCATGTTTTTATGCCAAGGGGCACTTTCTAAGTACGAAGCTTGAACCTGGGTGCATTGCAATAGAACCTCTACAGGAGCCGCGTGGTCTGAATAATTCACTCCAATGACCTGTTCAAAAAGCTGAAAATTGTCTGTATAGCGATCGCTGATAAAGGTTTCTCTTCCCGCTCTCAAATGCAAAATGCGGTCAAGTCCAAAGGTTCGGCAGTCTTCCACATGGGGCACCCAAGCATAGAGGTACCACCGCTGACTGTATTCCTTGAGTAAGAGCGGATATACCGCATAGGGTTTGATAGCCCCCGTTTGGTAATTCAGGTGATCAAACTCCACTTCCCTTTCCTCTCGAATAAAGCGCATCAGGTCTTCCAGCAGCTCTGTTCCCTTCATGGTATGCGCCTCAAACTGAATGCGGTCGCGGAATTTAGCATCCAGGTGTAAGCTGCTCTGCATAGCCTGAACAACCTGATTCAATTCCAGTATCCGCTCCAAACGATCGGCTTGTCCGGACTCCTGCTCCAACACATAGGCCTTGTGGCTTCTGGCGTAAACAATGTCGGCATCAAATTCCCTGCGCAGCTCTTCGATGTCCCTGTCGAGGGTGCGCTCCGACATCTCAAAACCTTGTTCAGCAAGTTTTTCCATCAAATCGCGTTTGCTGGAATTCCGCTTTTTCAAGTTTTCCATGATGATTTGAAAGCGGCGTATTTTGGCTACCAATGAAGACATGCTTCGAAGTAAAGGAAAAATCAGAAATGCCTTTGGATTCAGACGGTGATTTTCGCTATTCCCTCCAAGGAAAGAGGCTTTGTTGAATTCCGCAATAGGCCCCGGTTCAGCAGCACCATCCTGTTTATTCTCTTTCCGGCTCGTGGTAGAAGCGTTTTCTAGCGATTTTTTGGCGAGATGTGGGTTGTTTTAAAGATGCTAAAAAAATGAAAAAGAACGCAACTCCTTTAATGCCAGCTGTCCAATCCAATCGCAGAAATCCGTTCTGAAACTTCACGAAATTTCAAGGCAACCTTCTGCGTTTAGCCTTTGTCATATACTTAATATTGGGTAACTTTAAGAGCTCAACTCAACTATAACTTTACCAAAAATTTGAACCATGTCTTTGTTTTTTGATCCATACGCGGAGTTCCCTTATTTCCTGCGCATCATGTCACCCGAACGAGATCGGGATGAAATTTTGCAGTACCGAAGGAAAGTTCTAGAGTCCATTGGACTTTGGGATGCAAATAGTCCTATTTTTAAACAATTAAGCGAGGTCAAGTCGTTTGGCATTTACACTGAATTAATTCACCGAGAGAAGGGACTAGCCGGTTTTTCTGAGATTTTTTCTTATGAACACATGTTTTCTGCAGACCCTTCCTACTTCTTGCTCCATTACTACCATTCGCATTTAAAAGCAAGCTGTCCGGATCTTAATTTCCACGTTCGCAGCCTCTACCTCAAACCTGAGTTCCAGAAAAATGGAAGCAGCTTTCTGTATTTGTGTTATTTAAACTGCCATTATGCTCAGCTCAGAGGGGCTAAGAGCATGAGCCTCTCCACCAATGCGAAAGAAGACGAACTCATTGCTATGTACCTGCGTATGGGGGCCAAAGACTTTAGCGATGTCAATCCGAAATTGACCGAAAAATTCGGGGTATGGGTTGGGCATTTCTCCGTTGAAGAGGTTATTTATCCGCTTCGAAAGGCCAGCTTGAAGTCGACCTACCTTTTTAAAAACCGAGCCAATTATTACGGCTAGTTCAGCCGCTTTTTGCGTCCTTGCCAAAACAATTTAGCGTAGTACCGGAGAATACAAAACAAACCCGCCACAAAAAACCAAAAGGCAATGGGCCTGGTGCCATCGTCGTAGAAAAACTCACCAATCATCCATATTCCGTTGGCGCTAATCCATGCCGCCACTGCTAGGTTAAAGGCTATTTCATTTGGGTTATGGCGTGTTTTCCAGCAAAGCCATACGGCCAAGCTAAAGGTGGGCAGAATCATGGTCATGCCAGCTACTTTCCAATCCATTAGCCAACTTATATCCTTGGCTAGCCAAAGCAGCAAGTGGACATTCTCCAGTTTCCTCAACTTCTCCATGGAGCAAATTTATTGGAAACGGGTTATTCATTTCACCGGCAGCCCTATTAAACAATCTGAAATTCAAACCACAAAAAAACTTAGCGAACTTCAGCACTCCAAAGGCTTTTTAGCGTAAGCGGAGGCTCTCTTATTGTTTCACAATTTTAATCGGATCAAAACCGGCTAGGTTGAGGAAATAAATACCGGAACTTAAATTCTCCAGTTCTATGCGGTTTGCTTGTTCAGACAGGATTCCTGATTGGCAAACTTGTCCGAGACTATTCAGCAAGGTAAAAGATACCTTCTTGTGTATTTCTTGTTCAAACGCTACCTGAATCACCCCGGAGCTTGGGTTCGGAAATACCCTCACCTTTTGCCTATTTGCTTTAGCAACGGATGTGCTTAAAATCCATACCGGCATTCCAACTTGCTGTTCACAAGTATTGGCGCTCCATGTTCTAACCGAAACATAACCGCTATCGGCTTTATCCCACGCTATTTGAACAGACGAGGTACCTTGTCCGCTAACAATGAGTCCGTTTTAGACTGTCCACGCAAAACTTACGTGACCCGAAGGATTAACGCTGTAGTTGTATAACAAGGTTTTATCTGTCGGCATTGAATCGCCTAGAATGGCTTTAATGGGTGTAACAGGGTATGAGGTAACCGAAACCGTATCGGTAGCGCGGCATGTCAATCCGAATGCTGTCTTATACCCCTCTACCAGCCATGAGCCGGTTTCATCAAGAACGTAGTGGTAATTGGCAGATTGTGCCACAGGCGTATTCATGGATCCCGGAATATAGCTTCCTAAGTCATACCAGTTGAAACTGTCGGCCCCGATTGCGATAAGGTATACAGAGTCTTGCGGACAATGTGATTGATCCAAGCCGGCGCTCACTGAAAGTGGATTGACATCAAGTCTGAGTGTATCGCTATTTTCACATTGGTAGATATCCTTTACGCTCACAGCATAGGTTCCGGCATCGCGTAACCAAATTTGTGCTCCTTCGGTTCCATCGCTCCACAGATAATTGACTGGCGCATTGGAAGTGGCTTCCAGACGGATTGAATCGCCTTGGCAAATACGCTGATCCATACCTGCATTTACGAGAGGTAATGGTCTGGCTTGCCAAAGTGCTGTATCTCTGGCTATGCAAGTTACGCCAGAAATTGTGTGTTTGCCTTGAGCGATAATTGAATAGGTTCGATCTAAGGTCAAATACCAGGCAGAACCAATTTGCAGGGGGATGTCGCTTCCATCGTCTTTAAATCCTGCTAAATTGTAATACTTCACCGAATCCAAGCCTAGAATTCTAATAAAAACATCGTTCCCTATACAATCCGCTGTATCAAATAAACCATATACCGTGGGGGCATTGCGCGTAACCTGCACGGTGTCTGAATTCAAACATCCGAGGCTATCTCTTACCATGACGCTGTATGTTCCTGTTTGGGGAACTTCCAATTGTCTGGTGGTGTCGCCCGTATTCCAGAGGTAATGCCAACTTGCTCCTGCACCTCCCGCATCAAGTGCAAAGAGGTCGTAAGCACAAAAAACCGTATCAGCGCCCAGATTCACATTCGGCGCATTGAACGGCACTATGCTGATGGAGTCTTGGTGCACGCATCCTCCAGCCTCTTCCACCTTGAAAGCGATGCGGTAAGGCTGATTCACCTTGCCCCTCCAAACATGGTCAAATCCACTCATGGCTTGTTTTGTATCGAGGTTATACCAGCCAGTTAAATAAGGGGAAGCTCCGCCAGTGTACAAGGCATCGATACGGAGGCTATCGCCCGCACAAACTCCGGTATCAGAAGGTAAGTTTACCTGGAGCCAATTGGCTACTTGCAGGGTATCTTCCAACACTACTTCACAATCGCCCCCAGTGCTAAGCACCAATTGCAGGAAATGTTTCCCCGGAGCAAGAGCAAGCGTATCCTGCTTAACATAGCCTGTCCATGACCGGTTTCGCATGGAGTCTAGGATTCGGTATTCAAAGCTAAAACCTTGCGGACTTTTTAACGGAGTATAATCCATAGCCACCCTACCGCAACTCAATAAGGTATCGTGCAAAATGCCATCTGCCTTTTCTCTTACATAGACTGCAATGGACTTGGAAGATCGGCCCAAATAAGGACAGGCATTGTCTTCTGCATTTACGGTGAAAAGGTAAGGTGTAGCCCTTGCATGCGTGGAATCAGGAGTCCAGCAGACTTGTCCGCTCGCTATGCGCACCGATCCATTGTTGTTTGAAAAACTCGCTCCAGGTATGCCGTTATTCCAACTCAGTCTAACCGTATCAGAAGCATCCTCATCTTGTGCTGCAACAGAAATACACTTCTGCTCTCCAACGCAGGCATAGCTTACGTCATTGGCTTGAATGCTTGGATTTGTGTTTAAGGGGCAGGATATCACCGTAAGGGTAAAATCTGTCCTACTTGTTCCTATCAGAGTTTGAACGCCATTGATTCTTCGCCATTCCTTAATTTCAATACACAGGTTCGTAATTTGCCCCAACGTAAGAGGCTTAAAGGATAATTGTCCGGTAACAGGATGGAGATGAAAACCACCTGGCAAAATGAGGTTCTGATTTGGAAAGCCGAAAAAATTCAAAGGTCGTAAAGGTGAAAATTGTCCGGTATAGCTTACGGAGGTATTGGCTGCTTTCAGCGGACTAACTAAATGGAAACTCAAAGAATCTCCCGGGTTAGCTGAATCATAAGCTGCGAGCGACAAACGGTAATCTTGGTTAACACAGGCCAGGAAATAAGGTGCATTTCGGAGTACGGGCGAGCTATTTCCTCCACTGATACATTTGTTTAAAACAGCGGTGAGATGCAAATTTTCGTTTGCTGAACCGGTCGAAATGTTTCCGTTGCGGCAACATTGCTCCCAGCTAAGCTGCCATTCACATTGATTGTATGAACTTAAATCAATAGGGATTAACCACGTATGTTCCTCGATTCCATGAGCAGCATTTGAACCGCCAGAAGAACACTTGCTGTTATTCGGACAGCTTGGACTTACGCCGGTAAGATCGCGAACTCCCACTTTCGTTTGGTTCGTAAAGCTTAGGGTTGTGGTGCTTGATTTAACCGTAAGAGTAGAAGAAGAAGCTGGTGATCCACTGCAGTCTCTGTAACTGCGAACATATACATCGTAGAGGCCATTGCCTTTGTATACATAGCGGATATCACCTCCAAATGTAACTGCTCCAATGGCTGAATTGGCGCCGATAAACAAAAGGAAGACTACCAAAAAATGGACGTTCTTCATACAGTTAGCTTTGGTTTGTTGGAAGATACAATTTCCCTTGAACTTGTTGCCTGATAATTGGACTGCGCTACGCGAGACTTGTCTAATTCATGTTTCCATTTTAACAAACTCTAATTTTTAAGAATCAACGGGGACCAATTGAGCTAAAGGGATAGAGCGAATTCGCTAAAGTGTTACTACTCCGTTTTTACATGACCTAAGAATGCATATACTTCGGATGATAAAAAACTATGCACAGCCTGGACTGACGCAATTTTATTTTGGATCAATACACGGCTGGGATAAGTCTTCAAGACAAAGAGGTAAAGGTCAAACTTACAGGATAGTCGAAGCGCGGCATCATAAACTGATTCAGCGGCGGAATATCGGTATGTAAGCTGAGGCTGAACTTAGCCAAGGCGCTCCCTACTACCAGGGCCATGTTTAATTCGGCTAGGTGTCGGCCTATACAATGCCTGCTTCCCTTTAAGAATGGCACATAGGCAGCCGGATGTTTCGGGCCTTGTTCCCAGCGATTCGGATTAAACTCCTCTGGTTTATCCCAATAATCAGGATGAAAATGAAGCGGATAAAGCAGAATTAGAACTTCTTGTCCGGCTTTAATTTTGTCTTTGCCAAGCTGAATCTCCTCCCCCGTCCTTCGGCTAACTCCCATGGTAACAGGATAATACCGAAGTACCTCTTTGCAAAAATTGGAAAGTGACTTCATGGTTTTGTAGCGCTCAAACGTGAATCCATCCTGTGTCATGGACTTCCACTCGTTTCGAATCTCTTCTTGCCATTTGGGTTCCTTGGCCAATTCAATCATGGCGCAGGTGAGTACGTAATCAAGGGCATTGTAAGCGCTGTATAGGTGATTCAACTCCCTAGCTATATCGGTATCTGAGAAGGCCGCATTTTTGAGTCGCCAATACCAATCTATACCTTTTCCTTTGGCCGGTTCCAGATTCTCCTTCTGCAAAGCTGAGATATCCTGCTGAATCTGTTTTTCCAATCGCTTAAGCTTTGGCACATGCATAAGTGTTCTGGCTAATGCGCCCAACTCCTTCCGGCCTATGCCAAAAAAGTCGACCCTATGCCGCTGGTCCATGCGCATGAATTTGTATTCAATGAGTCTATTGGCCAAGGTTTCCACTGCCTCATTTTGCAGGTCTAAGCCATAGCCCGCATGAAATAGATGCTTTTTATTGAGTTCTATGATATGGGCATACACATCCTCACAAACCCCTTCACCCCACACAGCCCAACTGAGCTCCAGGTGATCTAGCATCGTAGTGGCATACTCTTCCACCTCTTGTTTGGTAAAGGCCGGCATCACTGCTTGCAAGCGCTTCTGCCAGTCTTCGCCATCCATAAACAACATGCCGTTGGCCAGGGGAATAAGCGATTGGCTCTTTTTATACAGTTTAGAACGTTCGCGGGTATGCACTTTCTGCATGAGTAGCTTTTCCACCCATTCAGGATCGGAACAAACCCAGATGCCTTGAAACAAAAAATGATCGCCATGCTGAGCCTGCAAATGAGACCAAGCATTCACACCATGCAACCGAAAGGCCTGCCTAACTTCGCTAAGCTTTGGGCCTTTTTGAAGTGTTTTCACCGACTTATCCGTATTGGGCATGAATGGCTTTACTTAATCGTGGAATAAAATACGGCTGAATAACCAAGTCGCCAGTAAGCACGGGGAACTCGGTTTGAGCGAAAGCATGTAAGATTTGCAAAAAGTGCAGTTCAGCGAGGTGTTGACCGATGCATTTTCTAGCTCCGGCTAAGAATGGAATATAGGCTTTGGGCTCGATCAAGTCGGTTAAAAAGCGATCCGGATTAAACTCCCGCGGATTTTCCCAATAGGCCGGGTTAAAGTGCAAGGATTGAAGCAATAAGTACAGCTCAGCATCTTCTTTTATCAGATTCGACTGGCATTCAAAGTCTTCTCCTGCCTTCCTAATAACCGCGATGGCAACCGGATAACAGCGAAACACTTCTTTCATAAAGGCTTTGGTATAGTCTAGTTTATCGCTCTGCCAATTCGCTAATTCTGCCGAATCAAGGCCTTTCAGCTCTTGCTTCACTTTTTGCGCAATAGTTGGGTGAAGGCTTAACTCATATAAGCCACAGGTAACGGTATAGTCGATGGCATTGAAGGCGCCGTAAACATGGTTCAGCTCGGTAGCCAGCTCCAGGCCGCTCATACCTATTTCGCGGTATAAATCGGGCCAATTCGGCTGTAGTCCGTTGCGGCATTCTTCCAAGGCCAAGAGCGACTCCAATTCTTTGCTCTGACGTTTTACAAATCCTTTCAGGTGTTGCATATCGAGCATTACACGAGGCAAGGCGAACATCTGATACATGCCCTTGCCTAAGCGATCTATGCGGTAGCTTGTATACATCGTATGCAGCTTATAATCGCGTAATTCCTTGCCGTAGTTCTGCACCTTTTCGTGCCGGCTATTCAAACCATATCCCAATTCCAACACACAGCGTAAGCCTAGGTTGGTCATGTCCATGTAAAAGTCTTGACTCTTTCCCCTGTTCTGCAAGGCCTCCACTTCTTCTTGAACCAGTCTGGCTAAGGTAGCTGTATACAAGGTCAAGTTAGCTCGGGTAAAAACCGGCATACTTTGTTGCAAGCGCGTTTGCCAGCCCTCACCTTCTTCAAAGAGGATTCCAGCAGCCCCCGGGATATACTTTCCTGCGTTGATGTAATCGAGCGAACGTTTTCGGTTGTGTACGCGCTGATGCAAAAGGGTATTCACCGTTTCCGGGTCTGAAATCACCCAATGTTTACCGATTTGAAAGCAGAGTCCGTTTTGTTCCACCAACTCATGCCAACCCCAGCGGGGGTTCTTTTTGATGTGTTGGTGTATTTGGTAAGCGTTTCGTAGCATATTTAATACGGAATTGGACTGGGTGTTTTATGTTGAAAGGCTAGGTAAAGCTCAGGGAAATGGTGGTCTGGCGGAACAGGATTACCCAAACTCCATTCGCCGTTTGTCGGGTTATAGTCCATGCTGGGCCAAGCATTCAAGCTGCAAGCGATGGGCAACTCTCCAAATCGTTTTGCCAGTTTTTGAAAGCCGGGCAGCACCTCAGGTACATCTTCATCGGTTACTTGGTTAGACCAAATGGCTTTTCGGTAGTGGTCGATAAAGGATTCCGGTTTGAAAAAAGCTTCGGCATAAAAGCCATCCATCGCATCGTAGTCGAAACTACGTTCATACCACGATTCCGAATTAGCCCAAAGCGATTCTAGGCCTTCCATCCCTTCGCTCAAATAGGTATTTAAGAGCATTCCAAATGCAAAGTAATCCGTACCCAAACCGTGTTTGTCTTTTACTCGCAGGGAATTGATTAAACGCAAGCCCAGCACAATGCGGAGGCTATTCCAAAAACAGTGGAGCTGTCTGCGCTCTTCCGGCTTATAGGCTCGCTCATAAGCAGTGAGGTTTTCCATCCAGGTAGACCAATCCGGTTGACAGAATCCAAACGCTTTCGCTAATGCGGCTATATTAGGTTCCTCAGCAAAACCTAAGTCGTGCGCTATAGCAGAAGCCGCGCTCTGCACCGAATCGGCCTTGCTCCAAGCGGTCCATTGCTTAGCCTTTTTCGTACGCATACGCCAGTAATGCGCATCCCAATGGTATAATTCCGGTGGCACGTCGCGCCATAATTCAAAGTTCGATTCTAGCTGTCTAGGAAGCCTATGCACATCTGCCATGTAGAGTTTTTGCCTGTTGTTTTCCGGATTGGGAACGGCATACATGAGGGCTGCGCGAATCCAACGTGGCGGTACCTCTTGAAAGGGAACCTTGCTAAATAAGGGGTGGATGTGCTTGTTGTGACGGAGTAAGGCATTCAGTACAGTATCTAATCCGCCTCTTTCGGCATAATCCATGGGAATGCAGGTCCCAACCGTGCTCCAATTGAAATTGGTGTTGTTGATAGCGAAGGCATCGTAAAAAACAAAATGATCCAAACGCGGATGGTAAGGTGCTACAAACTTCCAGCGGTGGTGTTCTTTCGACAGCGTATACTTGAATTCATAGGTTTCCCAGTTTTCGCCATCCATACTTCCTTCAATGATGGGTACCAGCTTCATGGGCGGCTGGCTCTTTACCGGGAAAACCCCAAAGGCATGGATAAATCGCCAACGACTCCATTCTCGCAATACCATCACAGGTGTATTGAGCCAATGTCCTTTTAGCCAAATGGCTGTAGGCCAATGCATCCAAGTAAAGGAACACCAGGTATTGAATGGCAAAGAAAATAGGCCAAAGACCACATAGAAAAGCAGTACGCATAGGATGCCAACTTCGCCGATGCTGGAAGGCCAAGCTAAAGATGTCCAGAGAAGCGACTGAGTATCCAAGAGTGCCAGGGCTAAAACCGCCGTTAGTAAATTGAAGAAGCCGAAATTGCTCAAAAGCTGAATCCCAAACATCAACATAATGATGAAACAGGCTGCTATCACCCGCGTTGGCCCGGGAATGAACAAGACAAAAGGCATGATCATTTCAGCCGTGAATGCAAAGGCATACATCGCTCTAAATGCCCAGCTCGGCAACTTGCTCGCCCAGGTAGCCAGCGGACTAGGTAATGGTACATTAATGAGGAAATTCTTGAAATAGCCTGAATCCTTAAAGTTGGGTTTGGAGAATTTGTACTTCCCAAAACCGAAGAGCAGCCGAAACAGCAAAAAGCGGTATAAAAACGCGATGTAAGGATGTATTTCCGTTTGAAGGGACCAATCCGGTAACAAGGCCAATTGCGGTAAAAAGATGGCTAGGAGTCCGGCTTCAAATAACAAGGAATCCCAAGGAAAACTAAAGCCCAGCGCTACGTCGAACGATAGATAAACGAAGTAGCAAACTACAAAGTAGTAAGGAGTTCCGGGCAGTCCGATGAAAATGGCTAATCCAGCCAAAGCCCCTAACCAGAGAATAGCTCGCTGGAAAGTATAACTCGGTGATATCCAAAGCAAAGTTGGGTAATAAAAGAAACCCTTCACCCGGCTATAGTCGCGTTTGATTTGCTTTAAATGACCTGACAGCGGACTAAATCCAAATTCAGACGAAATAGCCTTTACCTGATGCAGGTTTTGGACAAAAGCCCAAGTAAAAAGCAGTCCTAAGCAGCGGGACAGGATACCCCATACCAAGCCAGACTCCAAACTAAAAAGTTCCATTCAGCCTAGTAGTGTCTATTGAGCACAAACCAAGAAAAGGCCCTCAGTTTTACGCTGGTAACGGATGCTTGAATGCTGTTTTGCAACTCATTCCACGCTTCCTCCACCAGGGCTTCAGCTAAGTCTTCACTGGCCTGTAGTGCGCCACATTGTTCTATCACTTGAATCAGCTCGGCTATGCGCTCATGACTGCTTGGCTTTTCCTTTACACCTTGCCACAATGCCACACGATCCGTAGCATCTAAACGCTGCATACTCATCACAAGTGGAACCGTTATTTTGCCGGCGCGAATGTCTTCACCCTTGTCTTTTAAGCCTTTTTCAAAGCCTTTCAGGTTGAGCACATCATCCATGATTTGAAAAGCCAAACCTAAAGCCTCAAAGAAATTGCTCAGTCGGTCTTCTGCTTCTATGCTGGCATTACCCATTGCCGCTCCCAACCTGGATAACATGGCCACCGGAACAGCTGATTTTAAGCGATGGACAGAAAGTACCTTACTTACCAACTCATCGGCTTTGCCATGCACGGCTACCTCATCCATCAAAGATTGAAAGCTACTGATATCCATGGCCTGCCCGGCATGAGCTGCGCGCATGGTTTCAAAGTACACTTCGTAAAGTTTGAGTTTATTGGCATCGGATATGGAAGAATCCAGCAAAAGAGGTTGTCCGAGGAAATAAGCCGCATTGCCGGCATTGATGGCAATGGCAATACCGTGTTTTTCATGGCAGCTGATACCGCCTCGACGGATAGTGGATTGATCTTGAATATCATCAATAATCAATGAACCGGTATGCAAAAGCTCTGGCCAAGCGAGCCAATTTAGATAAGGCTGCGAGTCGCCCCCTACCAAGTCTATACAGGCTAAGGCCGCATAGCTTCTCCATGATTTACCACCTCGGTCAATAATTTCTCGGATGGGAAGAATCACTTGGTCTACAAACTGTGCTTTGCTTAAACCTTCTAAGAAGTGGCGATTCTTCATGCTGGCTACCATGCGGATAAATTGCTCATCGCTTGGGTTTGTTGGCAAGACCTCCTCTACCGCTTTGCGTGTAGCTTTGGTTACCGCTTTTAAGAAATGCTCCATGGTATGGGTAGCATTGTATCCGCTCACTTCAATGTAGGCTTTACCGAGAACCGGGTTTTTACCCATGTTTCCACTTACATCAATACGTCCTTCCCAAAAAGCCGGTTCGGATAATAGGGAAATGAATTCTTGCTCCGGAAAACTTGCCTTTAATTCCACATCGATACCTTGGCTAGGTACCAACAATTGCCATTTCACCGGGTATTCCATGAAGGTTTTGCTGCTTGTCCAGAATTCTACCGGCACAAACTCAAAATCAGCCGGATATTCGGCTGTTCCATCTGGTGCAATAAGCACAGACCAACGCCCTTCACTTTTGGCATGGTCGCCTCTATCGTAAAGATCGTAGGCCGTTAATTGATAGCCGTTGTTGAATTGTATGGAGGCCCAATTCCAGCCTATATCGTGGATAAGTTTTACCTCTACTTCGCCCTTTGGCGCTTCCTTTTCCAGGGCAAATTCATGGTCGTACCAACCACTCCCTGACAATACATGCTCAGCACCAGGAAGTTGAAGCTTACCATGCACTGCATTGTGTGGAATGAAATAGTAGAACATGTCTTCACCACTGGTTCCTTTCACTTGTCCGTTATTGCAGTGTTTTACCGGAGCAATTTGAGGATGAAAGATGAGATCGAGTGAAATGCCTTTTTCCCGGTCATCCAATACAACTTGGTAAGATCCATCGGCTTGAACGGCTATCGAATTGCCTTCAAACTGAATATTGAGTTCATCCCAACTTACCTCGGCAGGGTTAACTGCTAAACGATCGGGACGTGGAATCTGGTTTTTCTCCAGTACCTCCTTTAACGCGGCCTGCATCCGTTTGTCGTTGGAAACCTTGCCTTTTTTAAGGGTTTCTAAGCCAATTGCCGGAGCGCTCGGGTCTAAGAGTGAATCTCTGTAGTAGGCATTTTGCTTCAAATCACTCAGTGCCCAGGTTAATGAATAAGCGAACTGCAGTTTGCCGGTCGCTTCGTCTTTACCAACGGCTAACTTAAAAAAGGATGCAAATAGCGCAAACTCTTCGTGCTTTTCATTTTGAAGGTGCGCATTCACATACCACCATTCTATGGAAGAACCGGCATGCGGCAAATCAAATTGCTTCAGGTTAATCGAGCCGGAAACTGCGTGTTGAATTTTCTGCGGAGGTCCCGGTTTGGATTGATTCAGTTTGGTTTTCGTATTTGGCATAAAGCGGGGATTTATAAATTTCTTTAATGAAATCGAACAGCTCATCCAGGGCATTGTTCGGTTTGGCGTTCAAGAGGTACTGCTTGAAACGTGTGTATTGGGGTATGGCCGACACCAATTCACTCACGGTTGAGGCCACCATACCCAATTGATTCGTTTGGATATACTTTTCATTGCCGCGTTGCACTAGCTTCAGTCCTGTGCTCTTTAATGCGAAGAGCGGAATCCGAGCTAATTGGGCTTCGGCTAAGGTCATTGCGCCGGGTTTCCCTAACACCAAATCGCATACGCGCAAATAGGCCGTTGGCGCCTCCGGTAGGTAAGAAAAGATGCGATGCGGATAGCTAAGCTTGAGTTCATGCAGCTTGGTATAAAGTGTTTTATTTTTACCACAGAAGAACAGGAAATTGGCTTGGGTATTTTGTTTCGATACCTCTTTGGCAATTCGGAGCACGTCGACCGTGCCTTGGCCGCCAAAAGATACAAAACAAGTGGGCCAATCCGGATTAAATCCCCACTCTGCATAACACTCACTTCGGTTCAGTTGGGTATCGCTTATTCGCGCCGGCATGCCAGAGAGCTGGCGAATTCGGTCCGGGTGAATTCCTACTTGAATGGCTTTTTGGTATAAGGCTTCGCTAGCACAGGCGTAGTAACGCGTTGCATTTCGGTCAAACCAATACCGCTTCTTCTCTTCTTCTAAGTCAACTGGCACACAGAGGTAAGGCACATCGGGGTTGTATTGGTTCAGTGCCTTGTGCATTAACTCATTGTACATGGGGGTAACAGAGATGACTAGCGAAGGCTGTTTCTCCGTCCAGAAATCGGCTAAGGCCTTCACAGTCTTTTTGCTGGCCGTATCTTGGAGCAGCATGGAAAGGTTAATTAAGCCGCCTAAATCGAAGAGCATGCCGCGCTGCAGGCAGAAATTAAAGTAGTTAATGCCAGCACGAACCAAAGAACCAAAGCGCGGTGAACGGTCTGCAATTTCTGTCAAGTTGAGCATGTGGGCCGCACCGGGAAATTCGCTGTTCAGTCTAGCTACAATGTGCTGCGCTGCAGAACGGTGTCCGGAAGCCGCATCAAAATAGAGTACATAAATAGACTTTAAGGTAAGGTTTGGCACCATATTCCGGCCAAGTTAAGACAAGAAAAATACACAATGGTTAAAATAACCTTATTTTTTCTATACCGGTTTCCTTACACTTTCTGCAAAGTCAAACTACCGTGCAGAGTCTCAACTTACTGCACAGCGTAATCAACTCACAAAAAAGTACACTGAGTTCATGATGCGCATTAGTATTTCACAACACGTTGTCCCTGTCCGGCACCACCCTGCATGCGGAGGAAATAAACCCCTGGCGGCAAAGCGCTCCAATCTACGTTCGTTTCTTCCTTAGTAACTGCAATTAAATCAATACGTTGTCCTAACTGATTTAGTAGTTCCAGCTTTGTCTCCTCTTGCCAAAGGGGTAGTCGAATGGTGAGCTGTCCGGTAAACGGATTTGGAAATACTTGGATGCTGGTCTGCTGCAAAGCCGACACAGAAGTTAGCGTGATATAGGCCGTGCTGTCCGTTTCCGATTCACAGCCATCTGCTGTCCAGGCTTGAACGCGAATTTGGGCTGAGTCTGTTCTGTTCCATTGCACATCTACCGAGTTGGTGCCTTGTCCACTCAAAATGGTACCCTGATCCACTGTCCAGAAGAATACCGATAAGCCGCTTGCGTTAACAGAATAGCTGTATGAACTCACGGTATCCACCGGATTGAAATTACCGTTGATGTTTGATACATTCACCTGCGGATAAGCCTCTGCCGACAGGGTATCCCATTGCACGCAGGTTTGTCCGTAGGCCGTTTTATAGCCGGCCAAAAGCCAGTTGTTCTCTTGCAAAAGCTCATATTCCCATTCTGTTCCTTTGTTTACAGGCAAAGAGCTACCCGGCACATAGCTGGCTTCATCATACCAGAGCAGGCTGTCTGCGCCGGATGCGCTGAAGTAAATGCTATCGCCCAAACAGGCTTTCTGATCGCCTGAATTTTGAATGTGAATTCGGTTTACATATACCAAGATGCTATCGCTAAAAACACAGCCAAAACTGTCTGTAATTTGCAGGATATAAGTATTGCTATCGCTCACCCAGCGCTGGTAACCTTGTACATTATCTGTCCAATCGTAACGGCTTGCTGTGGCGGCTGTTCCGGCAATTAAGGCTGAATCGCCTGCACAAAGTGTAAAATCGGCCGGCAAACTGAATTGAGGCAAGGCCCGTGCTGTAAGGGTAAAGTCTTTTTGAATGCTGCAGCGCACCCCTAATACGGTTTTAGCCGCTATGGCTCGGTAATCCGTTGTTTGTAGAACAGGAAATACAGCGTTTAATCCCTGGCTATAGAACTGCGGTGTGCTTTGAACAAGGTAATACCAGATGCTATCCACCTTCGATTCGCTGACACGAAGGGTATCTCCGGTACAGAGCGCGCTATCGCTAAGCTGCTCAAATGCAGGACTATTCTCCAATACTTGGATGCTGTCTGAATTGAAACAACCAAAGGTATCGGTTGCCTGCAGCCAAACCTCTCCGGCAGCCTTCACAAAATATACTTGGTCTGTATCTCCTCCAGTCCACTGATACTGCAGACTCAAGGTATCTACCCCCCTATCCAATTTCAAACTATCTCCGGCACAGAAGGCTCTATTGACCCCTAAGTTAACAACAGGAAGCGCGCGAACCTTTACCTGAACCGAGTCTGAGTGGCTGCACCCTAATCCGTCACTTACACTATACCTTAAAAAGAGGGTATCTTTAACAGTAGCCGACCAAGTGGTAGAACTGATGTTCAAATCTTGATTGCTTGCAACATCGAACCACGAGCCGGTATAAGGAGTTTGTCCTCCAACAAGTGCGGCGTTCAAGATTAGGCTGTCACCATAGCATACCGTTGTATCGCTCGGAAGCTGTACTTGGATATAATTTGGAATATCGAGGGTGTCTACAATAGAAATTGGACAAGGCGTAGCAGTTGAAAGCAGGAGCTCCAGGTAATGTCGACCGGGTGGCACGGTGATGGTATCCGTTTGAGTAAAGCGGGTTTCGAGGATATTCCAATTCGAATCGCGGAGATTGTAGCGGTAAGTGTATCCCGGAACCGTGTTGAGCGGCGTCATGGTATAGGCTACCTCTCCGCAGCTAAGCCAGCTTGAAGTAAGCTCAGCTTTCGGACTCTGTCGCACAAAAACGTTATAAGCCCTTACCGATTGACGACTAAAATTGCAGGCATTGTCTTTGGCCGTTATTATAAAAGTATAGGGAATATTGCTCACATCGGAGTCGTGTGGCGTCCAGCACACTTGTCCACTAGCTAATCTAACTTGTCCGTTGTTATTTGTAAATTCTGCTCCTTTAATGCCGCTATTCCAGAAAATCTTTACCGTATCTCCTAGGTCGTCATCTTCTGTATCAATATCAATGCACTTCTTAACACCACTACAAAACTGTGCAGAAAAAGGAGGTTTTATTTTCGGTATGGCATTTCCAGAGCAATCGACTACCATCACAACAAAATCTCTGCGGCTGACGGCAACCACGGTCGGAATTCCATTTAAAGTGCGCCATTCTTTTGTTTCCACCACAATTACAGCCACTTGGTTTAAGCTAGTTGGTCTAAAGGCCAAATCGCCTGTTAAAGGATCAAAATGAAAACCTGCTGGCCAACTTAAATTCTGATTTGGGAAGCCAAAGAAGTTCAAAGGCCTGGTTGGAGAATAGTTACCTGAGTATACTATGTTGTTATTGGGAGCTGTTAATGCAGCCACCAAGTGGAAGCTCAGGGAATCGCCATTGTCTATGCTGTCTCTGACACCTAGATTAAAGACAAAATCTTGATTATGGCAAATCAGGATGCTTGGTGTTTCTGTATACGCTACAGTGCTGTTATTAGCCCAATAACAGATATCAAGCGAAGCAAAGGTGTAGAAATCTTGGCTAGCGGCACCTGTTGTAATAGCTGAGCTTCTGGCAGCTGTCTGCGACCAACTGATAGTCCAATAGCAAAAAGCTAAGCTAGCATAAGCACTTAAGTCAAGCTCATATTTCCATGTAATCTCCTCAAACCCATAGGTAAAACTTCCGCCAGCACACTTACTTGAATCCGGACAGTTTTCTCCTATCGGGGTAATATCGCGTGTGCTTAATTTGGTCGCTGTGGAAACCGATACGGTTGCGGTACTGCATTTGGCAGTTATAGGCGACTGACTCAAGGGTGAGCCTGTACAATCACCCACTATTCGAACAAATACATCGTATTTGAAATTGCCTTTATACTGGTAAGTGAGCTCTCCGGAGAGGATTGAGGAGCCTTTGGAAAATGTGCCGAGCAGGAGTAAGGCAAATAGGGTAAAAAGTTTCCGATTCATACGCGTGGTTCTAAATACAATGATACCGAATGTGCGTGGAATGTTGCCTAGATGAATGTAGGAGTGTAGGATCGTGGGACTGTTGGATCGATGGTTCAACGGGCAGTAGCTGGAGATAAATAACATTTTACAGTTCAGCTTACAGTCAAACACACTAACAAACTTCCCTCCCATTTCTTATGTTTGTATCGACCTGTACAATCCATGAACACAGACCAACTCATGTTATTCTTTGCCCTACTGAACTTTATTATGGGCGTAGTCTATTTAATTTATTTCTGGACAGGAACCCGCACCAACCGATTCCTCCTTACATTCTTCGCCGGGAAGGTGTTTCAAGGTTTAGGCCTTATCTTCATGAGTAGAGAAGATAGCCTATCTTGGCTGGATGGCCCATGGTTAGGCTCTGTTATGGCTACGATTGGCTTAACCTTGGAGGTTTTCACTTTTGTATCATACGACCAAGTTTTCAAGCGCAAGCAAGCCATTATCTTGTTTGGATTGGCTTTAATTGGCGTGCTTGGTGTGCTTCTAAATTTCCAGTCAGAAGACCGCATTGTTATTTTCTGTTTCAACTTGCCTTTGGGCATTATCTTCATTTATGGAGCCTATATTTTAATACGCAAACCTCGACTTTCCCGTTTTGCTCAGGTAAGCCTCATTAGCTTTACATTGTTTGGGCTTAGTTGGCTCTTCGCGGCGGCTCATGCGCTTTGGACAATGGAAGGCTTCGATATGCACTCCCTGGAGAATCCGGCTCGTGTTATTTTAAACTTTGTCTTCTTGGTTAATTTCACCATTGTTAGCCTTGGCTATATCATGCTATTGAAAGAACAAGATGAATGGAAGCTAAGAGAAGCAGCAGAAATAATTGCGCAAGACAACCAAAAACTACAGGAACTAAACAACACCAAAAATCAGTTCTTTTCTATCATTGCCCACGATCTCAGAGGCCCGCTCGGAAGTATGTCGCAAATAGGCGAAATGCTCAATAGCAAGGAAGAACAATTCAGTTCAAGCGAGCGAAGTGCCATGCTTCAGGCTTTGGCGGGTTCGTTAAAAAATTCATTTGTCTTATTGGAAAACCTCCTGCTTTGGGCACGCTCTGAATCCGGATTAATCCATGTTGAAAAGAAAGATGTGGTGCTGGCCGAGGTAATCCAACAAAACCTGCGTTTGCTCGCGCCCAATATTACCCAGAAAAACATAGCGGTGCAGTTTGAAATTCCGGCCGAGTTGAGGGTGTTTAGCGATGAGTCGATGCTCGGCACGATATTCCGTAATCTGCTGAGCAATGCGGTTAAGTTTGTGCGCGAAGGCGGCCAAATTCAAATCGGTTACGAACTCCAAGGCCATCGTGTGTTGGTGCATATTGAAGACGATGGCATTGGTATCCCCCAAGATAAACTGAGTACCTTATTCGACTTAAACTCACGGTATTCTAGCGCGGGTACGCAGAATGAATCGGGCTCCGGCTTGGGATTGAAGTTGTGTAAACAATTTAGTGAAAAGCTCGGTGCCGACTTGGTAGTGAGCAGTGAGTCGGGACAAGGAACGCGTTTCACCTTGTGTATCTAAAAACAAAAAAGCGAAGAGTACCCTCTTCCCTTACCCCTTTTGCTTTCGTAAAAGATTTTCTTGCCATCAGGACCAAAGGCCAAAATCCAAAGGTGAATCGAATTCGAGACACTTATTTGGAATTTGGCACTTGAGTAGTGGGACGTAAGCCTGAGGTGGTATTCAAAAGGCGACTCAGAAAAATCAATTCAGGCCGCTGATCCAACTCAATGCTTGATTGGGGTCAGTAAAGTAATGTTCTTTTTCGTGACTAAAATTTGCCTCGTATCGCTCCATTTTTGTGGCATCTTGATGCACGTGGGCTGCGGCAACACATTGAATTCCTCGTTCTGATTCGAGCAAAAGGTCTTTCGCTTCTTCTGCAAACAGATTCACATAACCCGCTTTCCAATTGAACCGGGCTAAGTTGAGCGGAATGATGGTTCTAAAACGCTTGTGGGCTTCCAAATTGATGGCTGTAAAACCGTGAAGGTTAACCAGAATTTTAAATTGGGTATCCGCAGGAATCTGCTTGAAGGCCGATTTCAAGCTTTCTTCCCAACGCTCAATATCGGCCACATCAACATCCCCTGAGATATGGGTGATTAGTAACTTTTTTTCAGGAATCCATTTTGATTCTGTAATGATGGTCTGTGTTTCCATACTTTATTTCTGTTTTCTTGTCTTTAAATCCGATTAGTTCGCTAAAATCCCGTCCACCAGTTCTTCATCTAAAAGCACCTCTTCCAAGCTGCAGATGCGCTGGCCGTTCGGGATTGTGTTGGATGCTGTTTTAGGTTTTTACTGCTTTTAGCATACAGAACGACTGTTTGCCTTTGTGCACTTTGCTGCCTGTGCTAGCCGACCAGCCTTGTTGCTCTACTTTGGCTTGGAGCTCTTTTAGACTGTATTTCTGAAATTGCCGGGCATACGACTGCTTCGCTAAAAATTCGGTTGAATTCCAGGCAAGTACCAATTTACCGCCCGGCTTACTCAGTTTATAAAGGTTTTGCAGCACCGTATCGGGGTTTGTCCAAAAGTAGACCGTGTTGATGCTCAGAATAGAATCGTAGCTAGCTGTGTTGAGCGATTTCAAGGAATCAGCTCCAAGCTTCAAGTCTACTTTCCCGGCTTGCACAGCTAAGCGATTTGCCTTTTGAGCCATCTGGAGCATGGCGCTGGAGATTTCTGTTCCGGTATAGTGGTGAATGGTATAACGATCCAAGAGTTCGCCAATATGTAATCCGCTGCCGAAACCCAGTTCCAGCCATCGCTCTTCGCGTGCCGGATTGAGCAAGTTTAAGGCTTCATCGTACATCAGGCGGTTGGCTCTATTCATACTGCGCGCAACCAACACAGCCCAAAAACCGCTCGGATTGGCAAGCTGCTTCGCTAAAAATTTTCCAACTGGGTTCTGCATGGGTTAAGCTAAGTGAACATAGCCAGCCGGGAGAAAATCATGCCAGTACATTGGATGCAGAATGACTATGTCACCAAGGTGAAAAAAGCGGTAATGAACGGGATAAAACGGCAAAACTAGCTTTGCGCTTCGGCAAATCGCTTGAAGTCTTCTTGGTATTTAAACGACTGTTTTTTGAAGGCACCCGGCATCAGCCAGCCGAAAAGTTTCATAAATCCGCTGAACTGAAATTCGTTTTCCGCCGTGTACTTCGTCTGGTTTTCATTGATCGCTTCAAAGTAATTCTTGACTACGTTGAAAACGCCTTTGGCTTCGTAGGTGCCACTGAACTCGCGGGGTAAATCGCGCACAAGGATGGTCTCAACCATTTCCAAATCGCGTTTCCCCATTTTAAACTTCAGCTTGCTTTTGGCCCCCACTTTTCCTGGTTCTCCACTCAGGTGCTCAAAGCTGACTAAACCTTCCATCCAATGTCCCATATTATCCGGGTTATCGAAAAGGCGTACCACTTCCTCAAGGGGTTTGTTGATGGTGATTTCTTGCGTGTACTTCATACGATTAAGGTAAGCGTAATCCGAAATTTATCCATCCAATTTTGACCAGTTTCCGTGCTATTCGATGAATGGCTGTGCCTCATTGCGCTTGGTGAAAAACTGCAATTACCTTAGCGAAAGACCTTCTTTGGTAAAAGATGGATGCTCTTTCAGGGTTTCCTTATCGCTTTTTCTACTGCCTTTTCGCCGCCCACCACCGGTAATTCAATCCGCGTGGCGCTGAGGTCGATATACAAAAGGGTGCCCGGCTCAGGATGCAGGGTAAACTCCTGATCGCTCGAAAAGATGAGGAGCCCCAATTGCTGGCCCGGAAACAGCATTTGGTCATCGGGTTGAAGCTCAAAGCTGATATCATAAAATTCACCCACCTTCAAAGGTTCGCCTGCTGTGAGTGAGCGATGGTTTTGCGGGTCTGCCCAGCCGCGGTTCACCAGGTTCGCATAAACCGGCACATGTTTTCCTTCTTCCCAGGGTAAAGAAACCAAATAGACCGATAGGTTAGCCGCTTGCTTATTGCTTGAAACGCGGAGGGTCACTTTGGGCGTGCCTGACAGGTGTATGTTTTTCTGCAATACCGGACTCACAAACAGCAATCGATTCTGGGCATGTTCTAGCGAAACCAGGTCTTTAACTTCGATGCGGTAATCGTCTTTCAGGGTATCCCTTTTCGCTTCGGGCGACTTTTCCAGACTCAGCGTTCCGGTATTGTTGTGGCCATAATGCGGGTAAACCACTACCGGGCTGGCCTCGGCATGAGGGAATTGATCCATGGCCACCGGTGCTAAAGCATACTCGCGTTCAATCCTGACCGGCTTATCCTGCTCTACCCCATTCTCTATGCCATGCAGGAAGCGTGTAAACCAGCGGTTCATCATGCTGAAAGGCGGATCTCCACCGTGGTCGCCTTGGTGGTAAAACAGCTGCACGGGCAGTCCCTTGCTTTTCGCGGCCAAATAAAAGCGATAACTGTGCTCCGGCATCACGTTCCAATCATTGAACGCGTGTGCCATCAGCATGGCAGCCTTCATTTTATCGATGTGTTTCAGGTAATCACGGCTGGCCCAGAATTCATTGTAATCGCCTGTAATCCGATCTTGGTTCAGCAGCAACAGACTATCGCGCACCACGCGGTTATTTCGCTTTCGCTTCTTTTTATCGCCTGTATTGATCAAATCATACAATACATCCACATCTTCACCGAGATAGCCTCCGGGCGAACGTACGAGTCCGTTAGAACGGTAGTAGGCATACCAAGACGATACAGGTGCAACCGGAATAATGGCTTCCAGTCCTTCTACCCCGGTTGTGGCCGCCGCTAAGCACAGTGTTCCATCGTAAGAGGTGCCGGTCATGCCCACCTTTCCGGTGCTCCAGAAGGCCTTGCGTTCTTCCGTACCTCGGCGCGTGGCATAGCCCTTGGCGCGTCCGCAAAGCCAGTCGATCACGGCCTTGGGAGCGAGCGATTCGTTTTCTCCGCCAATGGTAGCTGCACCATCCGAGAGTCCGGTGCCCGGTGAGGAGGAATACACGGTGATATACCCGTGTGGCACCCAAATATTATCCGAATAATCGGCTAATAACGGACGTTTACTTCGTGTTTTCAGGTTTTTGTGTTTGCGCTTAGGTGGCGTTTCTCCCAGCTCGTGGTTTACTTTCCAAAATAGCTTTTTGGTTCCCAGTCCGAAGAGAGCCCAGAGTCGCAACCCGTAATACGGACTGGAGGAATACACCACCGGGAGTTTCAGTGTGCCGGAATCGGTTTGCCCGGGTCGGGTAACAAAAACGTGCATACGATCAAGCAGTCCATCGCCATCCGAATCGAATTCCGTTTCCACCCAGAGCTCTTCTTTTATCCAGGTTTTGTTATCGCTAAATGCCGCCACCCTCTGCGCCTCACCATTGGCGAAAACAGGTTTAGCGTTTTCTTGAGCGAAAAGCACGGTGGGAAGGAGTGCGAGGAAGAGGATGGTATAGCGGAATCGGGGTTTCATAAGGGCTAAAATACGGATTCCGGTGAAAGGATGGTGCTGGGTCGAAGGCGTTCTTATTCCTGGATAGTTTGGAAATTGGTCCATAGACCATGGACCATGGACCATGGATTGGGGCGTTGTCGCTCTTTTAATTGTCCGGCGGACTGTTATGCTTGCTAAGCTTAGCGACCCTTCAGTTTCACCCCTTTGGGGTTCTGTTTTGTGGGGGAAATGCTGTGGCTACCAACGTTACACCCCTTCGGGGTTTAATGAGGGAAATCGGTGCGTTTTAGCTTTGATTTTAATTGTTGGGGAAATACTGTTGTTACCAACATTACACCCCTTTGGGGTTCAGGGTTTGTGCGAGGAGCGAAGAAAAATGAATTCCCTTCATCATTGAAGGGCTTACCTAAAGCTTAGAACCTATTGCATTATAGCAGTAAACACCGCGTATAACAGAACCACTATGGACTATGGTCTTTGAATTTTGTTTTCGTTGAAAGGCTCGGGGTAGTGAACGCGGTAGACTGTTTTGGAGACTCTCTCTAGCCCGATCTGGTTTTCGGTGCAGGCCTGTTTGAAAAGTTTAAAAGCGGGGTGATCCAGGTACGCATCGCTTACCCAAAGGATATCAGGGTGAAAGTGCTCGAAAAAGCGGCTTGAGTGACCGGGCAGTTGTTGCGGTGTTTCCGGGTGCTCGATGAGTTGCATCATGGCATAGCAGAGGGAATCGGCTTGGTAGAAGCTGAAAACCGTATCGGAAACGCGGGATAAATAGCCACCGATCATCTTTTTATCGTGCAAGGTCTGGGCATAGAGATAGCGGCTATCTTGGAACCCGATTTGTTTATAACCGTCGCGCACTCCAAAAGGCAGTGTTAACAGCACCTCTCCTTCCTGCTGGTTAATTAATTTGGCTTCGGTAGCATAGTCGTGTTGCGGGAAAAACCGATACGTTTTAGGCCAATATTCTGCTACCGTAGCCCATAAGATCAAAGCGAAAAGGAGTCCGCGTTTCTTTGCACTCAGGTGTATCTCGCCTACCCGAACCAGGAATAGAGGCAAAAACAGAAAAACCAAAATAGCCCAGCGTGTGGGAACGCGGATATTATTCAGGAATGGAATAAAATGAAGTATGGCGCTAGGCAGTTTCAGCAGGCTATGTCCGGCTAGCTTGAGCACCGGAAAACAGAGCATCGCTAAAAAAACAGTGGCCAAGAGGAGGTTTCTTGCCTGCTTATCGCGTTCTCCTTTTTGATGGTAGTACAGTGCCACGGCCAAAGCCAGAAGCAAGGTAAATCCAACAAACAGGTTCTTTTCATTTGCCGCGGGATCCTGCCATGTGCCTTGCAAGGAATCAAAGGCATCCCCGTACACGCGGGAGTTCTGCGGAATAACGAGTCCTGCGAGGTCGCCACTCCAATAAAAGCCGTGCTTATCGTCTAAACCCCACTTTTTCAGCAGGTCGATGCCATTGGAAAAAAGGACCAAGGCAATCAGCACCGTTAAGGCCTTTTTCCACCAAACCCACTGCCAGGTGAACTTCGCTAGATACCTTTTCCAAACGGCATAAAACAGGCTTAAATAGAGAAGAAAAAAGGTGGTATAGAATTCTAAGGAGGCTGAAATAATTCCTAATAACAAGCACAGAATCAGGTGTTTGTAAGAGGCGATACGGAAGAAGGTATGCCGGGGATGAAAATCAAATACCTTCGGAAAATAGAGCAGGTACCAGGGAATGGTAAAATTAATCACATACCAAAAGTGATCTTGCCATTGTGCCAGGTGGAAGCTTGAAAAGACATAGACAAAGGCCACCAATGCGGCGCCCCAGAAGCTTTTTGTATAGATCCGTGCTAGGAAATAGGCTCCCAATCCGCCGAGCAAAAAGCAGAGTAAGGTAAAGGTATTGAGAAAGCGAAAAACATTCCCTCCCAGCAAGGCATAGAGCGCGCCCATTCCCGGACTCAAACCGTGCAGCCAGGTGCTTTCTCCCAGCGGATAAAAGAGCTGTTCGGTATACCCGTAATGGCCCGCGTCTAGGTCGGATTGAAACAAATAAAGGCTATATGGAAAATGAGGCGAATCGGCCTGTGCCTCATCCAAGCCAATTACCTGGCTATCCCAGTTCAGCACCAGCGGATACGAATAGGCGATAAAGATGCCGCTCAGCAAAACCAAAACACCCAATATGCCTAAGATGGAGTGAGTGCTTTGTTTCCGCATAGCGCAAAGATGTGAAAAGTGAGGGGAAAGCGAAAGCCTATTAGGTGGCTGCTTGTTATGATTTTGGATCGAGGTCCTGCGGGGAATTAGACCATGGACCATGGACCATAGACCATAGCCGGGCTGTGTTAGCCTGAAAATGGTTGACGGTTTGTTTATCAAATGTACTTTTAAAAAGTTACTTGTGTTACTAGTAATAATACTTTCTTTTTTGC
>FWPV01001037.1_pt1 | contig 80507 bp, 77 predicted proteins | sample 2228371 | NCBI WGS metagenome assembly FWPV01 (sample SAMEA103939776, study PRJEB20133) | metagenome
AATGTAAGAGAGAACCTATTTGGCAAGGGGTTTGATTACTTAAAGAACAAATTCTTTCGACCGGAAGGCAGTTAGTGATGGGTTGGGTCATATTATGGGGTCGGACTTAAATAATTAAATATTGGCAAATAGACTTCGAAACGGTTATGGATGTGCCATTGCGAGGAGGCCATGGGTCCTTTTTCTTGGGGCTCTGTATCATGTGATGCTCGAGGAAATCAGGGACAGACCCCTTTCCGAGAAAATGAGGATTACCGCCTCTAACTTAAGTTTCTTCGCGAATATAAGGAAGATTTTGGTTTCCTTCTTTAGCTTATGTCTTGATGCCCACCAATAATCACCTTCTTATCGAGACGGGGGGAGACAAACCTATCAAAGCTTATGCATCGGCTTCAATTTCGATATACACGCAATTTCAACCTGGAATATAGAAGTTCCAGTCGGAGTCGTCAGGGGGCTTGGGGTCGGGCTTTGTGTACTTATTTAGGGGAGGGGTTATAAGGTCAGAGAGATTGCGGAGTATTTTAACCGAGATTCAGCAGCCATCGCATATTGAGAATGAAGATGGTAGAGGAACGATTGAGGGAGGATAAGAGAGCGAGGGCTGAGCTAGTCAGTCTTGAAAATAGCCTCATCGAAAACAAGTGAAGGAAAATAAAAACTTAATTATTTAAGCCTGACCCCATTGAATACCATTAAATAGAAATAATCCTCTGGAGTTCTTTTCTTAATTGTTGAGGGGAAATAAAATGAAGACCTTGCATTCCCAGGGAGACAGCGACGTTGATATGATTCTCCATATCGTCAATGAAGAGAGTCTTTTCTGGTCTTATCCCTGCCCACTCTATGGCCTTGCGGAAGATTTCAGGAGCAGGTTTTTTAAACCCAACCTGATGGGATAAGATCCACTGATCGAAGGCTTTAACAATGGGAAATTTTGAAAGAATGGCCTCAAAGTGAAGGGGGTTGGTATTGGAGACGAGGCCGAGCCTCTTTCTCCCTTTCAACGATCGGATGATTTGAGAGACCTCTTCATGCTCCCAGAAGATGTCGTTCCAGATCGGTTTGAACTGCTCAAAGGTGAGGGAGAGGTGGAGAAATTCTTTCAATGACTGGAAAAATTCAAGGGAAGAAACTTTTCCAACCTCATAGTCATTGACCGCTCCTTTTTCAAAGTCGAAAAGATAGGAGAAGATCTTGTCCGGGTCTTTGAAGTCCTGTCTTTCCACAAAAGGAGAGAGTTTTTCTGCGATCTGGTAGTGGTTAAAAGGAAGAATGACATTTCCAAGGTCAAAGAGGATAACCTCAATAGAGGAGTCCATGGTCATATCCGGTCCTCGAGGACCCTCCCATCTCCCAATCATTTGGAACCATCCCGTGTCAGGGGATTGTTGATATCTGGAATTTTTTTATTATCGCAGTTTACCTCTATTAGTTTCAACATCGGGGATGTTGGAAACTCCTCGCCTTGAGGCAAAGGGAAAATAGGCGAAATGTGAACAAAGTGAACATGAGCCAACTATAAGAACGAGCCCCATCATTTCGTCATACCCGCGAAAGCGGGTATCCAGAAGATTCTTTCATTAGATCGTTTTCTGGATTCCTGCTTCCGCAGGAATGACCAGAAAGAGGGACTTAGGACCAAAGTCGACTTGAGGTCGACAAGTTTTAGGAACCCCTCGCCTTCAAGGCGAGGGAGGATTCAGTAAAATACCTTAAAATCGCTTGAGTCAATTCAGGAATCGTATACACGTTTGGCTGAATATTCACCTCAAGCCCATACTTTTCGGCTGTTCTTGAAGTAATGGGGCCAATACAGGCGATCACTATCCCTTTTAATGCCTCCTTAAGTTCCACCCCTTTAAGCAACTCTACAAAGTGTTCAACCGTTGAAGAGGAGGTGAAGGCGATGACATCAACCCCCTCCCTCAGGAGATGCTTTAATCGCTTCGCTCCCCCTTTGGGTTTTACCGTTCGATAGGCCTCCACCACCTCCACCTTTGCACCCATCTGCCTCAATCCTTTTGGGAGGATGTCCCTGGCCTTCTTGGCCCGAGCAAGGAGTATCTTTTTCCCTTTGATAGGCATTCTCTTCAATCCCTCAAGGATTGCCTCAGCGATAAATTTTTTTGGGATATAGGCGATAGGAATCCCTCTCTTCTCTAATTCCCTGGCGGTCGCAGGGCCTATAGCACAGACCTTTAAAGAGGAAGGGAGAAGAAGTTTTTTCTTTTTTTCTTTTAATCTCTCAGAGAAAAACCGAACCCCATTAACACTGGTAAAGATGAGCCAATCGTAAGTGTTTAATTTTAGAATGGCCTGATCTAACCCCTTCCAACTCAAAGGAGGAAGGATCTCAATAGTAGGAAATTCAATCACCTCGGCTCCGAGATTTTTAAGGGAGGATGCAAATTCAACGGATTGGTCCCGAGCACGGGTGATCAGGATTCTTTTGCCAGCAAGGGGTTTATTGGTCATCGTTCATCATCCATAGGGAATTTGATTTTTTATAAACCTCTCTCAGGATCTCTTCCCCCCCTTTTTTTAAAAGAATCTCTGCCAGTTCTGTGCCAATGCTTTCTGCTTGATCAGGCGGGCCTTTTACCTGATCCCTAATAAGCCTTCTTCCTTCCAGACTTCCTACCATCCCGTCCAGTTTAAGGAGGGAGTTCTCGATTCGACCAAAGGCCGCGATGGGGACCTGACAGCCTCCTCCTAACCTCTTAAGGAACGACCTCTCTGCTGTGATGGCAATGGAAGAGGCAGGATCGTTGAGAGATTGAATTTTTTCTTCAATCTCCATATCCCCAATTCTTGATTCAATTCCCAAAGCCCCCTGTCCAATCGCGGGAAGGGAGATTTCTGGAGGAAGGGATTCTGTTAAATTCATCTCAAGGCCAAGTCTTTTTAAGCCTATTAGGGCTACGACAATTCCATCCAGATTCTCTGTTCTTAATTTCCTTAATCGAGTATCTAAATTCCCCCTCAAGGGAATCATTTGTAAGTCGCCCCTGAAATGGAGAAGTTGGGCCTGTCTCCTTAGACTACTCGTCCCGATCCTCGCCCCCCTGGGGAGATCCTTTAAAAGGATCCCTTCTTTGGAAATGAATGCATCCCTTGGATCCTCCCGTTTTGTGATAGCCGAAAGGTGGAGTCCCTCGGGGAGTTCCGTTGGAACATCCTTGATGCTATGGACTGCAAGATCGATTTCTTTACGAATTAAGGCTTCTTCAATCTCCTTTACGAAAAGACCTTTTCCTCCAATCTTTGCCAGAGGGGCATCGAGGATCTTATCTCCTGTGGTTTTAATCTTGACCAGCGTAACCTTGAGGTCTGGATGATGTTCTAACAACCGCTCTCTTACCCAGTTGGCCTGATATAGGGCGAGTGGACTTCCACGCGTTCCAATTCGGATTTCTCTAAGTGTCATTGGGTTTGAATCCCTTTCAGAAATTGAGCACAATCTTCGGGAAGGGTGGTATTGATGTAAATTCCAGTCCCAAGTTCAAAACCTGCTGGGGTGGTCAGTTTTGGGACAATGACAATATACCAGTGGTGGTACTTAACATTTGAATCTGCAATCGGTGCGGAGCGGAGGATATAATTGTAGTGGGGATCGTTTAATCCTATCGAGATTCTTTTTAATGTATCCTGAAGCACGAAGGCAAAATCCTCTAACTCTTGATCGGAGATCATCATATAGGAGGAACGATGGATCTTTGGGTAGATTCGGGTTTCGAAGGGAGAGCGTGACGCAAAAGGACAGAGGACGAGGAAATACTGGGTCTCTTTCACCACTCGAACCTTCTGTTGGACCTCTTCCTCCATCATGCGACAGTAAATACAATCTCCAAAGGTATCGCAGGCAAGTTGGGATTGATAAAGAGGGTCCCTCACATGAGGCGGGACAATTGGGGTGGCGATGATCTGGGAATGGGGATGCTCGAGAGAGGTCCCAGCCTTCTCCCCATAGTTCCTAAAGATAGTGATCAATTCCAACGGTTCTATTTTTGAGAGGGCGGCATATCTTTCTCGATAGGTCAAAACTGTATTCTTTACTTCCTCCAGATCCATGGTGGCAATAGATCGATTATGAAAAGGCGTCTCGATAATGACCTCCGCCACTCCAAATCCGTCCACTTTGAGGAAACGACCCTCATGTTTACGCTCAGTAGTGAGATGACTCTGAAGGGCTGCAAATTTATTGGGAACAACACGTAAGGCCCAATTATCCCCCTTGTTGATTGTAAACAAAGGTGGAGGGGTCATCGATTCATTGCCCGGACAGAACGGGCAATCTTCTTTTCGGGAGGGGAGAGGAGGTTTGGCCTCTTTTTTCTGGGCAAAGTCATCAGGCCTTTTGGCTCTCTCAGTGGCAATGATCACCCATTCCTTAGAAACCATATTCTGTCTAAATTCCGGCATCTTCTTTCTCCTTGCGAATGTTTTCTTCAGGCCCCTCTTGAATCTGAAAGAGTGTTCGAAGGGCATCAATATAGAGATCGGTCATCCAGTCCTCTTCTTCCTTTTTCAGCAAGGTCAGTGGGTGATGGAGAATCTTGTTGATGATGGCCGAGGTCATGGCTTCCAACGATTCCCTTTCTTTGCTTGAGAAATGGGGATGGAGCGAAAAGGTTTTTTCCAGCTCCCTCTTTCGAATCTCTTCAAATTTCTTTCTTAAGGCGACAATGGTCGGGGTGACCTCCAGGGAACGATACCAGTTGACAAATTTAATCACTTCTTCTTGGACAATGGCCTCTGCCCTTTCAGCCTCTTTCTTTCGATCCTGGATGTTATCATCGGCCACTTTTTTCAGATCATCAATGTTATAGAGGTAGACATTTCCAATCTCATCCACCTTGGGTTCAATATTTCGTGGGTCGGCGATGTCAATAAAAAAGATAGGCCGTTGTTTCCGGTCTTTCATCACCCTGGAGACCTGTTCATGTCGGATGAGGTAGTGGGGGGAATCGGTGGCACTGATGACGATATCCGCTCCCTTTAACCCTTGAGAGATCTCTTCAAACGGAATGGCCTCTCCCTTAAACTCCTGAGCCAGGCTGAGTGCCCGTTCATAGGTCCGATTGGCAATCAGGATTTTGTCCACCCCTCCTGAAACGAGGTGCTTGGCGGCCAGTTCACTCATCTCTCCTGCACCAATCAGCAATACGCTCTTTTTCTCGAGAGTCCCAAAGATTTTCTTGGCCAGTTCCACAGCCACAAAACTGATGGAGACGGCGCTATTACCAATCTTTGTCTCCGTTCTCACCCGCTTGGCCACGTGAAAGGCCCGATGGAGAAGTCGATGAAGGATGAGCCCGGAGGTCTTGGCCTGCTGGGCCAAATGATAGGCCTCCTTGAGTTGACCCAAGATCTGGGGTTCGCCAATCACCATGGAATCGAGACTTGAGGCCACCCGGAAGAGGTGTCTTACGGCTTCCTCACCGATGGGGGCGTAAAGACTTTTTTCAAAATCCTTTAAGGGAATTCTATGGTATTGGGAAAGAAATTCTTTTAGACTGGGAATGGCCATCTCTAACTCCCGGGTGACGGCGTAAATCTCGACCCGGTTACAAGTGGAAAGGATCATATTTTCCCTGAGAGAGGGAAGAGAGTGGACCTTTTGGAAAGCCTCCTCCAGTTCGTCTTCTTTAAAGGCGAGGGATTCTCGAATCTCAATGGGTGCAGTCTTATGGTTTAATCCAACGACCAGAAGTTCCATTTATCATCCTTGGCCTTTATCTCTATGGCCACTACCAATTCGAATAGGTATGAAGTCCTGGCAGTAGAAGGTTTACTCCAAGAAAGGTGAAGAGCACAGCAAAAAATCCAACGATCGCCATCAGGGCTGCCTTCTTGCCTCTCCATCCGACTGTCAGGCGTTGATGGAGTAGGGCGGCATAAAGAAACCAGGTAATGAGGGACCAGGTTTCCTTGGGATCCCAACCCCAGTATCGTCCCCAGGCATATTCCGCCCAGACCGCTCCAGTGATGATCCCAAGAGTGAGCATGGGAAACCCAAAGGTCAAAGACCTGTAGTTTAAGTCATCCAAGACCTTCAAGGAAGGAAGTCTCTTTGCAATGGCTCCCATCCTCTTAGATTTAAGCTGATGCTCCTGAATCAAATAGAGGACCCCGCAGCAGAAGGTCAGGGTGAAGATAGCGTTTCCCAGAAAGGCGAAGACCACATGAAAAGGATGCCAGTAACTTCTTAAAACAGGGGCCAGGGGGAGGATTTCCTTGGGTAGGGCTAAGGCAAAGAGCATGAGGATAAGCGCGATCGGGGTAAGAAAGGCACCCAAGACCTTGACTTTATATTTTAAATGGGTAAGCAGGAGAACGCCGATGATCATCCAGGCAAAGAAGGAGAGGGATTCGTGAAGATTGGTCACCGGGGTATAACCCGCTTCGATATACCTTGTCAGAAGAGCCAGGCTATGTGTCGCAAAACCCAAGGAGATCGATAACAATCCAATTTTGGAAAGGGCCTCCTTAAGGAAGATAATATAAGTCGGATAGATTAAAGTCCCAAGAAGATAGAAGAGAGAGGCCAATTTTAGAAAGGTGATGTTCATAGAAGTTTTTATATCTATTTTACCATTTTTTTGTCAACTGGTGAAACTGCCAATTCATCACCCAATAAAAAAGGGGATGAATCCAGGGCCGTTTCAGTATTCTTTTATAAAGCGAGGGAAGAGAAAAGACCTCTTTCCAAACCCTCCGCATCCCTTTTTCCAACTCTTCCACAGTCATGAGGAGAGGCTGATAGACGGCATGGAGGGAATCATATTTCTCCCAATCCTTGGTCAATATCCTTCCCTCCCTTTCCAATCGATTAAAGGAATCGGTCCCTGGATAGGGAGCCATGATGAAGGTGAGGGCCCAATCAAGTTTTTCATCGATACAGAAATCAATAATTCGTTGAAAGACCTTGGGGTCATCCTCATCGAGGCCAACGATAAAGGTGCCCATAATCCCGATGCCGTAATCATGGATCCTTCGAATTGCTTCGGAATACTGGGAAGGCTGGTTGAAGGCCTTCCCCATTTTCTTAAGATTTTCCGTTGAGAATGACTCAAAGCCAATATTGAGAGCGATGCAACCACTTTCAGCAAATCCCTTAAGGAGATTCTCATCAAAGGCCACCGAGACCGGAGCATGACCATACCAGAGCAGATCATACTCTTTTAACAGAGAGAGCAGTTCAAGGGCAAAACGTCTATCCCCTGCAATGTTGGAGTCGATAATATAGAGGAGCCTCCGTTTAAGAAAGTAGGGCAGGTCTTTGCTAAATAAGGATAAGGTTTTTTTTGGAAGGGATCCCATCACGGGACCTTTTTGGAAGAGGGTTTGAAGTTCCCGGTCGATTTCTTGAATCGGTCGATTTCGATAGCGAAATCCGAAAAATTTTGAGACCCCACAAAAATCACAGCGATGAGGACACCCACGAGTGGTTTCAATCAATTTAAGGGGAAAGTAGAAACTTCCATTGAGGAGGTCCCTTCTGGGGATGGGGAGGGTTGAAGGATTGACCAATCGATTGGCCTGATAGATTTTCTTCAGTTGCCCTTTTTTTAAATCCTTTATCAGTTGGGGCCATGTCTCCTCAGCCTCCCCGATTACCACTGCATCTACATGCTGAAGGGCTTCCTCTGGAAGCATGCTTGCATGAACTCCTCCCATCACCACCGGGATTCCCCTTCTTTTAAATTCTTTGGCAATCTGGTAGGCTCGAGGCGCTACAGGGGTCTGTGCAGTAATCCCCACTAAATCGAATCTCTCCTCAAACGGGACATTCTCATAGGCTTCATCGACAATCCTCACTTCTATCTCAGGAGGAGTCACAGAGGCGAGATAGGGAAGGTTTAAGAAACTGAGACGAAAAAGAAAGGCCTCTTCCTTTTTCCTCTCCCGTTCCGGTGAGATCAGGAGGATTTTCATGGTTACTATTTAACCCATTCCAATCGAAAGGGTCAACGCCTTTGGATCCCTCAATCCGTCACCAAGCGAGAGTGAAATCTTGTAAATGAGTTTCGGGATGGAAGTAAGAGATTCCCTGTCTAAAAATATTTCTTGATTCTTTAAGGATTTTAAGTAATTTTACTAAAAAGGTTTTACTGAATTGAACAATCTCCCGTAATGGTGGTTCATTTCTGTTTTCCATGCAAAGTCTCTGGGTAAGGAATCCCAATTACAGAAGGAGAGGGGCCATGTTTGATTTTTTACTAAATGAGGAGGATAGGGAGTTACAGCAAGAGGTCAGAAAATTTGTCAGAGAGAAGGTCCCGAGTTCTTTGATTCGAGCCATGGATGCCGATCAGGTGAAGTACCCAAAAGAGTTTATAGAAAGCCTCGCCGCCCAGAACCTCCTGGGTCTGCGTTTTGACAGACAGTGGGGTGGGAGGGGAATGAAGTGGACTGGGGAGGTGGCAGCCATCGAGGAGATAGGAGTGCTTGGCTCCGGAATGACCTGTCTCTACTCTCTGGTGAGCATCGTGGGGGAGGCGATCCATCATTTTGGAACTCCCGAGCAGAAGGAAAAATATTTAAGGCCCACCCTCGAAGGGAAACTCTGCTGCGCAGAAGCCCTCACAGAGCCTCGGGGTGGGTCAGATTTTTTTGGGGCGACTACCCTTGCCAGAAGAGATGGGAATCACTACATCCTCAATGGTCAGAAACGCTTTGTCGTCGGGGCAGAAGGGGCAGACTATTTTCTGGTCTATGCGAAGACAGCGCCGGAGGCTGAGCCCCATCAATCCATCTCCTGTTTCATTGTGGAAAGGGAGATGGGGGTGGAGGTAAAACATGTTTATGGTCTCTTAGGGTCACGTGGGGGTGGGACAGGTCGCCTCTATTTTCGTGATACCAGGGTGCCCAAAGAAAATCTGGTGGGCCCTGAACATGGGGGAGCCCTGGTCTTCAATCGAATGATGATTCCAGAACGATTGACCACAGCAGCAGGAGCCCTCGGTATGGCTCGGTGCTGTCTGGAGGTGGCCACTCGCTACAGTGACCGGAGGAAAGCATTCGGAGAGAAGATTCGCAGGTTTGAAGCCGTGAGTTTTAAAATTGCTGATTCGATTGCCAAACTGGATGCTGCGCGAAGCCTTGTCTATGTGACGGCGCGGTATGTGGACGGAGGGTTTGATTCAAGACGAATGGTTTCCGAGGCAAAAAAGATTTCCACAGAAATGCTCTGGGAGGTGGTCAACCATTCCATGCAGGTGATGGGGGGGATTGGGTACACCAATGTCTACCCGATTGAACGTTTTTTTAGAGATGCCAGGCTTCAGATGATCTGGACCGGAACCAATGAGATCATGGACCTTCTTATCCAGCACGAATACTACAAAGAGGTTTTAGAGAGGACCGGTGAGTCAAGGGATGTGGAGGTTGATGCAGGAGACCTTGAAGGAGAAGAAGAGAAGGTCTATGAGTGATCGAATCTGTATTACTGGGGTTGGGGTGATCTCCTCGATTGGCATTGGGAAGGAGGAGTTCCTCTCCTCGTTGAAGGCTGGAAAGTCAGGGATTGAGGAGATTAAAGAATTCAATACCTATTTTTCTCGATCGAAAAAGGGAGGCCTTGTCCGGGGGTTCCATCCAAAGGATTTTATTCAGGCAAGCAAGATTCGGCGCCTTGACCGGGCAAGTCAATTTGCCATTGCAGCCTCAAAACTGGCTCTTTCTGATGCTCGATTTACGGTGACGAAGGAGAAGAGTCCAAGGGTAGGCGTTGTCCTTGGATCGGGTTTCTGCGGGCTATCGAGTTCAGAGGAGTTTCATCGCTCCCAGGTTTTAAAGGAATATGTAGATTTAAATCCGATGCTCTTTCCCAATACAGTCCCCAATGCCCCCTCCAGCCATGTCTCCATTGAACTTGGAATCCAGGGGGTCAACTGCACCTTGGTTCAATCTTTCTGCACCGCTGAGGCAGCGATTGCTTTTGCCTGTGATCAGATTCAGAGTGGGAGGGCAGATTTGATCATCACAGGAGGAGTAGATGAACTGAGTGAGTTTTTATTTCGAGGTTTTTCAGACCTTCGTCTTCTTGCAACCGACGAGGGCGAGGGGGAAAGATCCTGCCCTTATGACGCAAAAAGAAATGGTTTAATTTTGGGAGAAGGAGCAGGAGTGCTGACCATCGAAACCGAGGAACATGCTCAAGTCAGAGGGGCAAGGATTTATGGTTATCTCTTAGGCTGGAGTCTTGTTGGAAAATCCCCCTCGGAAGAGGAGGCCTTAGATATCGCCCGAGCCATCCGATTGAGCATGAAAGGGAAAGAGGGCATTCCCATTGACTATCTCAGTGGGGCTGGGAATTCGTCAAAGGAACTTGATCGGATAGAAGCCAGAGGAGTTAAAATGGCTTTTCCTTCTCTGGCTTCACAGATTCCTGTAAGTTCCGTCAAATCGATGGTGGGGGAGGCCATAGCGATGGGGGGATTGAGAATGGTAGCCGACATCCTCTCCATGACAGAGGGCTTTATTCCTCCCACCCTTCATTACCTCTATTCCGACCCTGAGTGCGACCTCTCCTATGTCCTTCATCAAAGGCTTGAGAGAAGGATTGGAAATCTGCTTCATCTGGCAATCTCTCCCAAGGAATGTTATTCCTCGATATGGATGGGGGTGGAATGGAGCCCATAACCACCAGCCTGTGGAAGTTGATTCTCTTCTTTACCCTTATCCATTTTTCATTAGGGAGGTTCTTTTCTGTCCTTTTTGCCATCTTTAACCAGATGCCTTTCTTCCTCTATTTCCCTCTTGCCCTTGCTTATGACTATGTTCAGATCCCTGTCTATGGAATGATTTTAGAGCAGTCGAGTAAAAGGTTTTTTCCTGTCCGGTGGGTGAAACGAAAGGCAGACCGAATGTTAGCCCGGCTTAACGAAAGGCCACTGTTAAAAAGAGTGGTTTCGATGGGGGACATCGGGTTGGTCATTATCTCTGCCCTTCCGATCCGAGGCTTTGGAATCCTTTCTGCAAGCATTGTTAGTTTCTTTCTTAGAAAGGGAAGAAGGGAAGGGACGATTCTATTAATGATAGGTTCTTTTATCGGAATCTTCATTATTATAGGAATTGCAAATGGAATCTTTAAACTCATCTCATTATTTTAAATTCCTTTTATTGAATCTCGAACGAGCCCTTTGAAGTTATGGAGCCCAATGAGTTATTGAGAAGCCTTCCTCATGCCTTTCCTTTCAGGATGATTGATCGGATCCTTGAGGTGGAACCAGGAAAGAGGGCGGTGGCCCTTAAAAATGTGAGTATTGATGAACCCTACTTTACAGGCCACTCCTCCGATGAACCCATCATACCGGACATTCTCATCCTTGAGGCACTTGCCCAGACAGGTGGCATTGCCTTTCATTCGTCCTTCAAAGAGGGGGATGAAGGAGTCCCATTCTTAGCAAGAATTGATGAGTTTCGATGGAAGAAAAGAGTAGTGCCCGGCGATCAGGTCATTCTCGAGGCAAAGATTGAACACCTCTTTTCCAAGATGGCTAAGGTGAAGGTCCTTGCAAAGGTAGAAGGAGAAATAGTGGCTGAAGGGGTGCTGGTATTGGCGATAGGGTCATCTTGATAGATGAGTCCGTTCGTTCCCCATGATTTCATAGTCTAAAATTTCTTAATCCTTCCCAAAAGGACCAGTTATTTTTTTCTTCCAAACTCGAATAATTTAGGAGTGTTAAAATTTAAAGAAAACTCTTTAATTCGTCTTTCTGCTAATTTCGCATATTCTCTGTTTATTTCATACCCTATATAATGGCGATAAGTTTTTATTGCTGCAATAGCTGCTTGCCCGCTTCCTATGAAAGGGTCTAAAACAATTTCTCCTTCAAAGGTATAGAGTTGAATTAATCGATAAGGCAGCTCAACAGGAAACGGGGCTGGATGGCCTACTTTGGTAGCTGGTTCTGCAGTAAATGTCCATACACTTTTAGTAAATTCAAGAAATTCTTCCTTAGAAATTGTACTCTTTCTTCTTAGATTCCCCCTGCTGAACATACCTTTGGAAAAGACCAAAATATATTCATGAATGTCTCTGAGTGTAGGATTTTTAGCCGAAAGCCAACTTCCCCATGCTGTGGAAGGGCTACCACTTGAGCCTTTATTCCAGATGATTTCTCCTCTCATTAAAAACCCTAACTCTATCATATCTTCGACCACAAAGGCATGAAGAGGAATATATGGCTTTCTTCCAAGATTGGCAATATTAATACATACCCTACCCCCTGGAACAAGCACTCTTTTGACCTCGCTCCAAACTCGTTTCAAGAACTCCCTGTATTCGTTTAAAGTAAGATTCTCATCATACTCTTTTCCAACATTATATGGAGGGGAAGTAACCATTAGATGGATGCTATTGTCTGGCAATTCATCCATCTTTTCGCTGGATTTACAAAAGATTTTATCTAAGAGTTCAGAGTGAATCGAATTTTCAACATAATTTACTATCTCTTCCTTTGGCAAACCTTCATATAACTTACTTGAATAAAAAGGGGTTGAGTCATGATTTACCCTTCCAGGCGAGCCAAAAGCACTTGTTCTCGTCCCTGTTTTTCTATGAACCAATACCATTTTAATCCTCCCTCCATAAATCAACCCATCTCTTATTTCTTAATTTATTGGAATACTTTTTGCCTCAATCTCCGTCACCAAATGTGACAATGCATTTTTAGTAATCTCAACACCTCTCGGGTTTGTTCCTGGGTTGGGTAGTTTTATGTAATTCCGACGCCCCATCTTATTGAAAACCCTTCTCTGGACTTCTAATGGGATATAATAGAATCCTCCCATATTATTCCAATTGATCTGAGCAAGTAAAATATCACAACGAGGATAATAACTTTCACGAAATTCTTTTGCCTTCTTGGCATCCACCGTCCATATCAATTTAACGCCCCCAAAACTTTTCCCTGTAATGGTCTTTATAGAAAGAGGCTCTCCAAATATTTTAGCATCAATTTCTGGCTCAATAATTGGGATTTCAGTCTCTACGTTTGCCTCTCCAAACTTGTAAATAAGCAAAGCCACGATTATTTTCTCACGAACCGAACCAACTTCCATTCCAGTTTTACCAGCTCTTGAACTTTCTAACTCTGCAAGTTGGAACAAATAGGGTAAGCGTTTTTTTATCTTTTCTACAAGTTTCTCATCCTCAAATATTTCTATTAATCGGCTGGACATTCCTCAATTTTTCCGGATAGAAATTCTGAATATCATTTTTAATAAAATAAACCATTATTTATAGAAAGAGCCAATAGCGTCGAACTTGCCTCTTATTCCTAAACCCCAATTTTCTAACTTCTCTCTTAAATTAAGAGGGCATAGAGAGATAATTTTATTTTAAAAATACCATAATCGTTAAATATGTCAATTATTGTAGCAAGTACCCATTGCGATTTTTGGAAGGGTGGTTTATGGTAATTCTAATGAAAGAACGAATTTCAGAACCTGGTGTTATCGATGACCGTGAATTGGCAGAATATTACAATCTCATGGCCAGAAGGTATATGAAAATACCCTGCCAGAGGGTTCTTAAAAGGGTTATCGCTCAAGGGATTAGAAAGGGAAAGATATTGGACGTCGGGACGGGTCCAGGGATCTTTCCCATTTTTTTATGCAAAGCCCTTCCAGAATTCCGTATAAAGGGCATCGACCTTTCTCCAGTCATGGTTGAAATTGCCAGAAGGAATGCGATGGAAGAGGGCTTAGAAGAACGGATTGAATTTGAGGTCGGTTCAGCCTACTGCCTGCCCTGTGAAAATCGCTCCGTTGACCTTCTGTTATGCATCAACACTCTTCATCATTTAGATCAACCCATTGAATTCTTCAATGAGGTAGAAAGGGTCTTGAAAGAAGACGGGGGGTTTGTTATCGTTGATTTTCATAGGGATACCCATCCTTTGGTATTGGGCTTTTTCAATCTTCTCTGGCGGCTCTTTTTTAGAGGGCACCCAAAGGCCAAGGATGGTTTTATGGAATCGGTTCAATCTTCCTATACCCGTCAGGAATGTATGGACCTTTTGAGAAAGTCAAATTTAAAGAGGTGGAGGATTACCACTCGGACCGTGGAAATATGGATTGAATCCACAAAAAATTTTTAGGAAGGAGGAAAATATGGGACGTAGAGGAATCTGGATAGGATGGGTCACAGGCCTTATCTTATTATTTTCAACTTCGATTGGGTGGGCTGCTTATGACATGGTCAAGGACACAAGAGTTTATCAGTATTCCCTTTATAAGGCCAAACGTTCATTTGGGGTCAGCCTTCAGATCAAAGTGATTAAAGACAATCGACCCGAACAGGAGAAATTAGCGAAAGGAGATGATCATCCTTATACCTACGATGCGCTTTGGGCAGATCTCGTGGATGAAATGTTGGCCATGGTGTTGGAGAAGGAGTTTTCCCAGTCAGGAATGGTCAAATCGGTGGATCGGAAGAATGATAAAGCCGATTATGTAGTCCTCATTGAACTCAATTCCTTCCATGGACGATGGGCTACTGATCCCCGGACGATTAAACCTGTGTATGATATCTATGGCAATACAGAATTTTCAGCGCGTTTGGTCTCACGAAAGACAGATGCCACCCTTTTTAAAAAGAATTATACAGGAAAGACGAAAATCCAGGCCAGTCAATTCAGGAATCGTTATGGTGTTTGTGCAGTGGAGGCAGGAAAGGCATTTAAAGAGGCTGTAGTTAAGTTGATGGAGGATGTGGAGACAGCCCTTGGAGGAGGGAAGGTTACCACGTATTAGACCCAAAGGTTGAAGAGTGAAATGGATGGAGATGGAAGAAGTCCCCTGTCCGATATGCGAAGAAGGGATAAAGATTCCTTTCCATCGGGAAGGTCTTTTCCAGATGGTGAGATGCCCTTCGTGCCTCTTCATTTATCTTAGCCCTCGCCCCACGGAGGGGGTTCTTTACCAGTTCTATCAAACCTATCTTCCTGAAAAAGAGAGTTCAATCCAGGCATGGGAGGGGATGATGCGGCCGGTTTTTAAGAGAGCGGCCCATCTGCTCATTCAATATAAACCCCAGGGACGACTGCTTGATGTAGGCTCTGGGTTCGGGTTTTTTCTAAGAGAGATGAAGGCGAGGGGATGGGAGGTTGAAGGGGTTGAGATTTCTCAAAAGGCCATCGATTATATAAAGAATGTGTTAGGGTTGAAGGTCCATCTTGGTCCTTTGGAACATCTCGGTTTTTTAGAAAATCAGTTCGATGCAATTACAGGATTCTATCTCATTGAACATCTTCCGCACCCTATGGTCTTTTTGAAGGAGTGTTATCGAATCCTCAAGCCAGGAGGGCTCCTTCTTCTAAGATACCCCCATACCACCCCCATCAAAAATCTCCTTAAATTATTTCGAATCCAAAACCGACTCTATGACCTCCCGGCCCACCTTTCTGACTTTTCACCCGAGACGATTCAGGGGTGTTTAGGGCGGGCAGGATTTGAACGGTGCGAACATCTGATTGGAGGTTATACTTATCCTCTAGATTTTTGGAAACGATTGGCGTCGATGATTTTTGGAGGCCTTGCCGAATTCTTATTCGATTTAAGCGGGAAAAGATATCTTCTGCCGGGAGTGAGCAAGACGGTCGTAGCGTTTAAAGGGGTGAAGCGATGAAATTTTTCTTTCTTGCCTTTATTTCTCTTCTCCCAATCCTTCTCCCCTTCCCTGCCTTTTCCCTCAATGAGGAAGAGGTGGTTCAGCGCCTGAGGGAATCCCGAGAAAAGATAAAGGATTTCTCTGCGGATCTTTTCCAGGAGAAGAAGATTTTTTTGCTAAAAGAGAAGGTCATCTCCAGGGGAAGGATCCGTTTTAAATTTCCTGATAGGGTCTTTATTGAATTTTTCCCTCCCCAATCCATGCAGATCGCCTTGGATGGGAAAGGGATTCTCCTTTACTTCAAAGAAGAGGCAGTTGCAGAATATTACCGAATCCATTTTAACACGATCGCAGAAAGATACCTTCTCTTGACCAGGGATCCTTTCCAAAAGGGACTTGCCGATTGGAGGATCAGAGAGGAGAAGGAATCCTTCTTGATCCTGGAGATCCTTCCGAAAGAGAAGGAATCCCTCTTTCTGTCGACCAGACTTTGGGTCTCAAAAGGGAATTGGATGGTGATGGGAATGGAGTTAGTGGAAAGGAATGGAGATACAACGTTTATCCGTTACTCAAACATAAAGACCAATATTGGGCTTACCGAATCCGATTTTGAAATCCGTCTCCCCAAAAATGTGAAGGTGAGGGAGATCAGATGAGGCCACGAGTAGTTATCACAGGGTTAGGGGTCGTGAGTGCAGTGGGATGTGGAGTAACGGATTTCTGGAACTCCCTTATGGAAGGCAGAGATGGGACAAAAGGGGTTACTGTATTTGATCCTTCCCCCTATCCGGTGAAGAGGGCTGCTGAAGTAGATGCTCTGGACCCAGAGGCCCATTTCACAAAGAAGGAGATTCGTCGCCTTTCCCGATGCGATCAATTCGGTTTAGTCGCCTTCAGGGAGGCCTGGAGGTCTGCTCGGCTTGATCGTGAAAAGGTCAGGCCCGAAAGAGTCGGAATCATATTAGGGGCGGGTTCAGGGGGCATTCTCTCGGTTGAAAAATATTTTAGAGATTTTTATCAAGGATTTAAAAGACCCCATCCTTCGCTTCTGATCCCCTATTCCCTTGCCACAACCACTGACCTGATCGCTCTCGAGGCGGGTTTGAGGGGCCCCCGTTCTACGACTGCAACTGTCTGTTCCTCAAGTTCTGTTTCCATAGGGGTCGCTTATGAGATGATCCAGATGGGTGTGGCCGATGTGATGGTGAGTGGTGGAAGTGATTCCCTCTGTGAAGTTTCTTTTAGTGGGTTCAATAGCCTGAAATTGATTGATCCAGAAAGTTGTAAACCCTTTGATAAGAGGAGAAAGGGATTGGTCATCGGGGAAGGGGCGGGCATTCTCATCCTTGAACGATTAGAACATGCACAAAAGAGGGAGGCACCTATCCATGCAGAGTTACTTGGTTATGGCATTTGTGCAGATGCTTATCATCTCACTGCCCCTGAACCTAATGGAGAAGGGGTAGAGAGGGTGATCAGGACTGCACTTGCCCATGCGGGTGTCTCTCCAGAAGAGGTGGATACCATTAATGCTCATGGGACAGCGACGCCCTTTAACGATATTGCAGAGACGAGAGGGATTAAAAAGGTATTCGGAGAGAGGGCGAAAGAGATTCCTGTGAGTGGGATAAAATCTATGATCGGGCATTGTTTAGGTTCTGCAGGGGGAATTGAAGCAGTGGCCACTGTTCTTACCTTAAAGACCGGAAGAATTCCTCCAACGATCCATTATGAGGTTCCTGATCCTGAGTGTGACCTCTACTATGTTCCGAATCAATCCATTCAGAAAGAGGTTCAGATTGCCATTTCAAACTCATTTGCCTTTGGTGGAAATAACTGCTGTTTGGTTTTTCGAAAATTTGAAAAATGATTATTCAGGTGGTCAAGGTTGCAAGGGATCGAGTAGATTATTATAGAACCCTTGAATCCTTGAATCCTATCCTTATTTATGTCTCATCGCATCGTCATTACAGGGCTGGGCATCCTCTCTCCGATGGGAGTTGGGAAAGAGGAGTTTTGGGCCAACTGCCTTCAGGGGAAAACCGGGATTAAACCGATTCAGAGGTTTGATGTAGGTTCTTATCGTTCTCGGTTAGGGGCAGAACTTCCTCCAGTTGACTTCAAGAATTTTATTAACCCTGCCAATCTTAGACGGATGGACCGCATAGGAAAGATAGTGGTTTCAGCGGTGAAGTTGGCTCTGGATGATTCGGGGCTTGAGTTGAGCAAAGAGGATCCTCACCGTTTGGGAATTTCAATTGGCACTGGCCTGGGAAGTTCTGACACAGTGGATCAATTCTTCCGCTCTTTATTAAAGGAAGGTCCAAGCGGGGCGGCTCCTCTGCTTTTCCAGACCGCTGTTCCTAATGCGATCACCAGTCATTGTTCTATTGAATACGGGCTCAAGGGGATCAACCTTACCTTTTCCCATAAAGAGACCTCCACCGAGATGGCTATCGCATTTGCCTATCATCTATTAAAGGAAGGAAGGGCAGAGGTTATCCTTGCAGGGGGAGGTGACGAGTTAAGCGAACCCCTTTACCATGTCTACTCCATGTTGGGGGCCCTCTCCCCTAAGAGAGGGAAAGGCCTGGAAGGGATGAGGCCCTTTGATAAGAGTCGGAATGGGATTGTCTTGGGAGAGGGAAGCGGGATTCTGGTGCTCGAGACTCTGGAACATGCAAAGATTAGAGGGGCAAGAATCTATGCAGAGCTGAGAGGGGTGGGCTTCTCCGGAGGCACGGATAGTCTTCTAAGATACGACCTTAAAGGAGATTCTATTGCAGAGGCTATTTCTCATGCGGTCGAAGACCTTTCTCTCGTGGATTACATCTCTGCGGCCGCCAATTCCACAGTGGAACTTGACCGAGCAGAAAGCAGGGCCATTCAAAAAGTTTTTGGGAAGAAGGGAAAGGAGATTCCGGTGAGCAGTCTTAAATCGATGATCGGAGAGTTTGATGGATCGGGAGGGATCAGGGCCTGCGCCTTGGCTTTGAGCCTTTATGAGGAGGTGATTCCGCCTACGATTGGAACGAAAGAGATCGATCCCCATTGCGATTTAAATATCATCCTTGATCAACCTCAAAAAAGGAAGATCAGGTCTGCCCTGCTCAATTCTTGTTCAAGTGGTGGGTCAAACCTCTCGTTGTGGTTTAGGCGTTATGATTCCATGGGCTTGTGAAATTGAAAAGTTTCTTTTTACTGGAACCTCCCGGATTTCTTATTTTCCCAGAAGGTTGACGGGATGGAGAGGTGAACTTATAATTTGTTTATAAAGAAAAATTGGGGGAGGTTATGTGGGAATATTCGGATAAGGTCAAAGACCATTTCTTGAACCCGAGAAATGTTGGGGAGATTGAAGACCCAGATGGGATCGGAGAGGTGGGGTCCCTTGCCTGTGGAGATGCCTTAAGGCTCACCTTTAAGTTGGATGAGAATAAGCGGATCAAAGAGGTGAAGTTTAAGACGTTCGGGTGCGCCAGCGCCATCGCTTCTTCTTCTGCTCTCACGGAGATGATTAAGGGGATGACCCTTGAAGAGGCAGAGAAGGTAACCAATCAGGATATCGCCAACTATCTGGGTGGGTTACCGGAGGAAAAGATGCACTGTTCAGTCATGGGCAGGGAGGCTCTTGAGTTAGCCATTGCAAATTACCGAGGTCAAAAAGTTGCCAAAGAAGAGTTTGAAGTGGTCTGTAAATGTTTTGGGGTTACGGATCGTGAGATCGCCAAGGCGGTTCGCGAGAACGATCTCAAGACTGTCGAGCAGGTGACCTACTATACCAAAGCCGGAGGGGGTTGTGCAAAGTGCCATCCAAAGATCGAAGCCATCATCGAGAAGGTGAGAAAAGAGATGGAGAAAGAAGCTCCTCCTATTAAACCTGAAAAGAAGAAGAGGTTGACCAATATCCAGAAGATTAAACTTATTGAGGAGACATTGGGAAGGGAGGTTGTTCCTGCGCTCAAGGCGGATGGAGGGGATTTAGATTTAATTGACATTGAGGGGAATAAGGTCTTTGTTGCCTTGAGGGGAAAGTGTTCGTTCTGTCCAAGTTCTGAAGTTACTCTTAAACAGTATGTCGAAGCCAAATTGAGAGAGTTTGTGAGCGATGATATCGTGGTAGAGGAGGTTAGGCCGTGAAGACTGTCTATGTCGACAATAATGCAACGACGAAAGTAGCTCCTGAAGTGGTGGAGGCCATGATGCCTTACTTTTCTGAACTTTACGGGAATCCTTCCAGCATGCATTTCTTTGGAGGCCAGGTTCAAAAAAAGGTGAATGAGGCCCGAGAGCAAGTGGCTGACTTTTTAGGGGCTGATCCCTCCGAGATCGTCTTTACCAGTTGTGGCACGGAGAGTGATAATGCAGCCCTCTTTGGGACCCTTGATTCCTATCCTGAAAAAAGGCATTTCATCACCACCCGAGTCGAACACCCAGCCGTAATGAATGTTTGCACCTATTTGGCAAGAAAGGGGTATCGGGTTACTGAACTATCGGTGGATCGAGAGGGTCGGCTGGATCTGGATGAATTGAGGGAGGCCATTTCAGGGGATACGGCCCTTGTCTCCATCATGTATGCCAACAATGAAACCGGGGTAATCTTTCCCATTGAAGAGATTGGTCAGATTGTGAAAGCGGAGGGAATCCCGTTTCATACCGATGCGGTCCAGGCGGCAGGTAAGATCCCTCTCAATATGAAAAATTCAACGGTGGATATGCTCTCCATATCCGGGCATAAACTCCATGCGCCCAAAGGAATTGGTGTTCTTTACATCCGGAAAGGAACCAGATTCTCTCCCTTCATCATCGGAGGCCATCAGGAGAAGGGGAGGAGGGGAGGAACAGAAAATGTCCCTTATATCATTGGTCTGGGAAAGGCCTGTGAATTGGCCAAAAAGAATCTGGATGAGGAGAGGACGCGAGTAAAGGCTCTAAGGGACTACCTTGAAAAAGGGATCCTGGAGAGAATTCCAAACACTTTGATAAATGGAGATCGGGAGAATCGTCTTCCGAATACGCTGAATGTCAGTTTTGAATACGTGGAAGGGGAATCCATCCTCCTGCTTTTATCAGACCTTGGAATCTGTGCGTCTTCTGGTTCAGCATGCACCTCTGGATCCCTGGAGCCTTCTCATGTGCTCCGGGCCATGGGCGTTCCTTTCACTGCAGCCCATGGCTCTATCCGTTTTAGTCTTTCGATTTATAACACGAAAGAAGAAATGGATTATATCCTTGAGCACCTTCCCCCCATTATTCAGAAATTGAGAGACATTTCGCCTTTCTGGAAGGACTATCTCAAATCTCAAGGAAAAGGGTAGAAAAAAAAGACCCCAGTTTTCGCTGGGGTCTTTCTCTTTCCGGTTTAATTTTCTTTTAGCCTACCAAGACAACTTTGGTTGCCTGAGGGCCTTTGGGACCTTGGGAAACTTCGAATTCTACCTCATCGCCTTCATAAAGGGTTTTGAATCCATCCCTTTGAATGGCTGAGAAGTGAACGAAGACATCATTTCCGTTATCTCTGGAAATGAACCCGTAGCCTTTTTTCTCATTAAACCATTTGACACGACCCTTGGCCACTACAACTCACCTCCTTTCCCAATTTAGATTTTTTGTGGTAAGTTGTAATAGCCCTTGGTCAAAAAAAAGGTCATAAAAGTTCTAAGAAGCACTTTTATGACCCCTTGTCGATCCAAACAGATACTTCTTACAACCTACAAACTTAATATGCCATTTTATTTTCGAAATGTCAAATAATTTTTAGAGCCCGTTCTTTTGCTAAGATAAAGTTTCTAAGTTCTTTTTTTATGAGTAGGACGTCGACCTGGAAAAAACTGAAAGAGGATGAGAACGACCATTATCCCCATACAGGTAAGCGAGATAGGTCGAATAAAAAAGATATTAAAACTCCCTCCCGAAAGATTCAGGGATTGGCGGAAGCTCGATTCGAGAATTGGACTGAGGACATAGGCCATGACTAAAGGCGCTGGCTCGAAATCAAACTTTTTCATTAGATAACCTACCAGACCAAAAATCACCATTAAGTAGATATCAAACACTGTATAATTAACGGTATAGACCCCAATCAGGCAGAAAAATAGGATCAGGGGAAACAGAATGGTATAAGGGGTCTTCAATATTTTGACCCATATACCGATGAGAGGGAGGTTAAGAATTAATAATATTACATTCCCGATATACATACTCATGACAAGACCCCAGAACACGTCAGGATGCTCCTTCACAAGAAAAGGTCCGGGCTGGATCCCATGGATTAAGAGGCCACCATAAAGGACAGCCATCACGACATTTGGAGGAATGCCCAGTGAAAGTAGTGGAATAAGAGAGGATTGAGCCGCTGCATTGTTTGCTGATTCAGGGGCGGCTACCCCCTCAATAATACCGGTACCAAATTTTTCAGGATGTTTAGAGAGTCTTTTCTCTAACGCATATGAAACAAAGGAGCTAAGGACTGCTCCCCCTCCTGGAAGAATGCCTGTGAAAAAGCCAATGAGGGTTCCCCTTAGGATAGCCCACTTGGCTTCAATCCAACTTTTTAAAGAGGCATAGAGCCCTATGATTTCAGTTTTATAGATATCCCTCGTTTCTTTTTTTTCGATGTTAAGCAGAACTTCGGAAATACCGAAAAGTCCCATTACAAGTGGAACGATGCCAACACCATCCATAAGCTCTTTAAAACCAAACGTGAATCTTGGTTTTGCAGTGAATGGATCCAATCCCACCAATCCAATAAGGAGACCCAAGAGGGCCATCATCAATGACTTAAGCATAGAACCCTGGGTCAGAAATGTAAGAATGACGAGCCCCAAACACATGAGCGCAAAATATTCAGGTGGGCCAAATTTTAATGCAACTTTAGCAAGGGGATAGGCTAAAAACATTAAGCCTAAAATTGTGATCGTTCCCGCTATGAAAGAGCCAATCATTGAGACTCCCAAAGCCAAACCTGCCTTTCCTTGTCTGGCCATTTGGTATCCATCCAAACAAGTTATAACGGAAGATGCCTCTCCCGGGATATTTGCCAAGATAGAGGTAATCGATCCACCATACTGGCAACCATAGTATATTCCCGCTAACATAATGATAGCCCCAACAGGAGAGATATGAAAGGTGATTGGAAGAAGGAGGGACATTGTGCCCGTGGGGCCGATTCCTGGTAGAACTCCAATAAGTGTTCCAGTAAAGACTCCAATAAAACAATAAACCAAATTTATTGGCTGGATAGCCACCTGGAGTCCATAGAGAATGGAGTGTCCAAATTCCAAATTACTCTCCTAAAAAATACCAAACCGATCCGACGGGGAGGGGCAATCCTAATGCGATGACAAAAAGTAGATACGCCGAAGCTACGGTTAAGATAGAAACTGCCAGGGCCCAATGGAATCTTTGGCGACCTACCCCCCATATCAATGTTATCATAAGCAGAAAAGTGGAGAGAGAAAAACCAAGAAGATTCAAAAAAATTCCATATCCCAAAAGGAGACATAGGGTCAGTATGAGTTTCTTCCCCAAAAATTCATTGTAAATGGCTGTCTTTTTACTGGTTTTTAAAATTTCAAACAGATTCTTGAGAAAAAGGGATAAAGACAGAAGGCCTAAAATCAAGGCAATTCCAAAAGCAGCAAAACCAGGCCCCGGATTGTTCCCGCTTCCAAGACCAAGTCTATAGGCTATCGCACAAGTTCCTATACTGAGAAGGGTCAAAAACAACCCCGAGAGCACCTCAGGATTTCTCATAGAGTTTAACCCTTAACCTTTTCATTTTTTTCATCATCGTTATTACTTCTTCCCACTTTTATATAACCCCGCTTCCTTGATCAATTCCTCATAGGTTAAACTTGTTTTTTTAAGATAGTCGGTAAATGCTTTACCGGTCAATGGTTGGACTGTATGCTCTTGTTCCTCAACCACTTTTTTAAATGTTGGACCGTTGATCCCATCATAAAAAGCCTTTTCCAGACTCTTTTTTATCTGATCAGGTATCCCTTTGGGTGCGAGAATAATTGCGAGTAAGGGAATATCAAAATCGTATTTTATGTCTTTAAATGTAGTTTGAGGGCCATGGCCAATAGCATAATTTATCTTTTCATCAGAAAGGAGAATCCTTATATTATTAGCGAGGACATGACTCCGGTAGGGTGCAGCAGTTCCTCCCCCTACCATCACATGGCCCCCCAGCACAGCAGTCATGGTTGGAGCATCACATGCATAAGGAATCCCTTTGAAAGTAAACCCTTCCTTTTTGGCTATCTTGACCATACCAAAGTAAAAAGATGAAGCAGTGCAATGACCAAAAGTGAGTTGATTCGGATTCTTTTTAGCCCAATCAACCATATCTGCCCATGTTTTGAATGGACTGTCTCCTCTGACCGTCCACACGGTTTTCCATTTCCCAATCATCATAAAGTGATCAACATCTTTAAATGGATCATATTCTAAATCGGAAATGAAGGGTGCGCGTGTGATGGCGGTATCAGTGGTAAGGAGCAACGTATACCCATCCGGTTTTTCGTTTTTAAGCAAAGAGGTTGCTACGGTTCCCCCTCCACCCGCCTTATTAATAACAATGATTTTCTGGCCGAGACTCTTTTCAGCTCCTTCTGCTAAGGCTCGGGCTAATACATCTGCTGATCCTCCAGGAGGAAGACCTACCCATAGGGAAACAGGACGGACTGGAAAATTAGTTTGAGAAAGTGCGGTTAAGGGAATTATGACGCTGAGACTTGAAATTCCCAATACGATTAATAGATAAAATTTTAAAGATCGTTTTTTCATTTTCATTTCCTCCTCATATAATAGTTTTCATAAGATTAACCATATTTATGGCACCAACTCAATCTTTGCGCCAAGCGATTTCATCAATTCATAGAAGTTGGGGAAGGATACCCTGCAATACTCTGCATCGGTGATCTCTGTCTCACCCTCAGCCATCAACCCGGCAATTGCAGTCGCCATGACGATCCGATGATCATGACGGCCATCAATCTTTGCCCCCTTGAGATTGGAGGGATAGATGGTCAGACTGTCTGGCCCCTCTTCAAACCTTCCTCCCATCTTGGTTAGTTCTTCACGAATGGAACGAGTGCGGTCGGTTTCTTTGAGCCGGCTGGCACCAATATTGTAAAGCACCGTCTTCTCCTTAGCCTTACAGCCCAGCACAGCAAGAATTGGAACTGCATCCGGAGTGTTGGAGCAGTCTATCTCAATCCCCTGTAACTCATTTCCACCTTCAACGGTCACAATCTGGCCCCCCTCCTCGAAACTCACCTTGGCCCCCATCTCTTTGAGGAGGTGAGGATATTGCCTTTCCCCTGCGAAGTCATCAGGATCCATTCCTACAAAGGTCACCTTAGAGTCGGTAATGGCAGCCCCAATCATGGGATAACCAGAACTTCCCCAATCCGCAGGGATATGGGCTTTGAAACCCTTATAGTTTTGCTGACCAGGGACGTAAAACTCTTCGTAATTCTTATGGGAACAGGTGGCGCCTGCCTTTTTCATCCACGCCATGGTCATATCAATATAGGGTCTTTCCATGAGGTTGTCCTCATGGATGGTAACCCCTTCCGGGGTTAATGCCCCAGCGATCAAGAGGGGAGTCAACCACTGGGAGTTAATCCCTGGTAATTTAGTCCTTCCTCCCTTAAGCGGTCCTTTGATGACAAGGGGAGCGACCCCTGAGTTTCTTGTTGAGAAGACCTGTGCGCCCAAGTCGTTAAGGGCATCGATCAGAGGCTGGGCAGGACGTCTGCAGATTTGGTAGTCGCCTGTGATGACTGAGTAACCATCGATGAGGGAGGCTACCGCAGTGAGAATGTAGTAACCTGTTCCAGAGTTTCCAGCATCCAGGACACAGCCCGGCACTTTAGGCTGATTGGAGACCCCCTCGAAGCCCCATTCTTGAGGGTTGGAGGTGTCGATTTTGGCCCCCAAGGCCTGCATCATTCCAACAATGGAGAAACTATCTATTCCGGGAAGTGGGTTGGTGACTCGGGAGATCCCCTCGGCAAGGCCTCCAAGAACAATGGCCCGAGCGGTGGCTGATTTGTTGCCTGGGATCTGAACGGTTCCTTTTAGAGAAGACCTCCTAACAATAAACTTCATCCAATTCTCTCCTATAGATTGGAGTAAAGGTTTTTTCGATTTTAATTAAGTGATTTCAAGGTTCGTTTTTAATTGGTTTTATTATTCATATAGCCCCGAGTTGCCGAAATTTTTTTTGCGGTTTCAAGCAGCAAGGGTAAATATCGTTCCATTAACTCTCTGAGACTTACCTCAACACTAAATACAGCCATATTAATGGCTCCTTCCACGACCCCTTTGTAATTGAAAACTGGAGCTCCAATGGCTCTTAATCCCGGGATCATTTCTTCATTGTTTAGGGCAAATCCTTTTCGACGAACCTCTTCAAGTTTTTTAAATAATTCTTTTTCATCAAACCTAATCTGTTTCCTCGCCTCTGGATCCTTCTTTATTTCCCGGATGGTTTTCTGGAACTCATCTTCAGGCAAAAACGCTAATATGGCCCTCCCAATTGAGGATTGAAATGCATTTAATCGACTTCCCACATGAAGATCAATATTGAGAATTCGTCGCCTTTTAATCCTCTCAATATAAACCACTTCAGTCTTGTCTAAGATTCCAAGGTTCACATTTTGATCGGAAATTCGAGATAACTCCTCAAGATGGGGAAGGGCAGAATCCCGCAAGTCAAGAGTAGAAAGAACTGTAAACCCTAAAGACATTACCCTGAGGCCCAAAGAATACATCTTTGTTTTTTGATCAAAATAGAGATAATTCAGAGAGGTTAAGCCTCTTAAGAGTCTAAAGGCAGTGGTCTTGGGAAGATTTGTCTTTTCAATGATTTGTTGAAGCCTAAGACGGGGTTCCGAAGGATTAAATACCTCCAGAACCTGAAAAGCTTTCTGTATAGAGTTCAATTTTAAATTCCTTTTTTTGGAACTTAATTCCTTATTTTGGAATTTTACATTTTTTTTAATAATTGTCAAGAAAAAACTCAAAATTTGAAACCTCTAAAAACCCCTTTTTGGATTAGGGAGATAAAATCTTTTGAGTTTTGTGTAAGGGGATGGCTACCAGATCGAAAGCCAAAGTGGGTAATCCTTTAAACGAGGGTCATTTTTGGATGGTGTGGATCAGTTCGTTATAAGGAGCTCTGTGGGAGAGAAGGGGGGAGGGAAATCCAAAGAGGCAGAGGGTAAAGATAAGAAGGAATTTCAATTTGAAATCCCCCATCGGAAACCTAAAATCTTTAGGGGTAGCAGGTATGCTGAAGCGTTCCTTGGACATTTTCTATCTCAAAGGTGACGGCCTGGAGTTTGGAAAAGATAAATTGTCCTGGGTTGAGAGATAGGGTCTTTCCAATTCGGTCAAGATAGGTTCCAGAGATTTTGGGTGATTCATGAATATGACCATGAAGGGATAGAAAAGGTTGCCTTTCCTCAAGAAAGGCTTTAATCGATCGACTGCCCACCGGATTTTTTCCTCCGGTTAAATCCAAGTTCGTTCCAAAAGGAGGGGAGTGCATCAGATAGATGGCCTTTTTAGGATCCAGAGGTTTTGGAAGGCGTGATAAATCGTCTTGAATCGTTTCTTTCTGGTTTAAATAAAGATAGGGATCAACGGGGAGGAGTCTTCCATTTGGATTATCTGAGTGAATATAGGATGGATTTTTTTGAGGGGGCCAGGGAGCTTCCCTATCGTCCCTCTTCTCGTAATTTTTGGGCCGAAAGGGTGTTGGAGGGACAATGGAGTACCCAATGACTTCGTACCCCTTGTCGAGCCGATAAATGGACTGGTCAAGATGGATCACATTTTCAATCGGATTTTTTAGAAGATAGAAATATCCAAGGTCCCAGTTACCAGGAATGAGAAAGATCTTTTTAACAGGGGTTTGGTTTAAAATTCTGGTGAAGAAGGGCAAGAGAAACTGGTCAATAAAGGTTTTCTGGTAGGGGATCATATCCTGATATTGCTTCGTAGGAGGAAAGGAAGGGAGGAGATCCCCACCTAACCCAATAAATTCTGCCAAGGAGGTGAGTGCAAGTAAGTAGAGTTCTTCATAGAGAATGGTTTCTCCATGAAGATCTGAGGTATAGAGAAATTTCATCTACTCTTCAAACTCCTCTGTGAGCGCCCACTTCCCCTTTGACTTGATGAGTTTAAAAGTTACCTTGCAATAGGAACAGAGGACCAGATCCCCCGGTTTCTCATTGCCTTCCAATGGAATATCTGCATCACAGACTGGGCATTCTAAATCTTTTGCCATTGATGAATCCCTTTCGTCTCCTTTCAGGAATTCATTAATAAAATTCAACCCAAAAATCAAGTCGAATTTTTCTCTTGCATTAGAGTCTAATATCTTATAAATTTAATCAATGGTAAAGGAGGAGAAACCTATGGTTCATCGGTCAATTATGATGGGTTTACTTACCCTCATTTGTTTAACCGTCATTCTTCTATGGGGATGCGGACCTCCAGTGGTCTATGTTAGACCTCCGGAGCCAAGAGTGGAAGTTTATGGTCCCCCTCCTTATCCAGAGGCTGTCTGGATTTCTGGCCACTGGGAACACAGAAGGGGAGAATGGGTGTGGGTCCCAGGGCATTGGGAAAGACGTCCGAGGCCTCATGCTCATTGGGTTCCTGGACATTGGAAGCCAAGGGGAAGAGGTTGGGTTTGGGTCCCTGGACATTGGGAATATCGTTAGTTAAGGGTGATTTAAAATTCGGGGTTCAAAAAAGAGGTAGAAAATTGGTTTCATTTTCTTAACCTCCGAACTGCGAACCTGGAGGGGTAGGATATGTTTGGTCTGGGGTTACCAGAGATTGTTATTATTTTGATCATCATCTTATTGCTTTTTGGAGCCAAGAGGCTTCCTCAAATTGGTGAGGGCTTGGGGAAGACCGTTAGAGAGATCCGAAAGATAAGGGATGAGCGAAAGGCAGAGAAAGAAAAGAAAAAGGGCGAACCCCAAGGAGGGGTGGTATCCGATTTGAAAAAGGAGGTTGATAAGATCCCTGGAGTAAAAGAGGCCAAAGAGATTAAAGAAGCAGCCAACAAGGTTAAGACCCTCACCAAACTCTTAAAATAGTCATCTTTATCTCTCCAAAAGAGAAGCCCTCGTTTTTCCAATCACCTCCCGATTCACCACAGATTTTGGCCAGTTTCCTGTGAGAACCGCTGAGACATTCTCAGCGGTTCTTCGTTTCAGTTCTCTGATCGATTCTTCTGAATAGAATCCAACATGGGGGGAAAGGATGACGTTTTCCATTTTTAGTAATGGGTTTTGGATATCCGGAGGCTCCTTTTCCAATACATCCAGACCTGCCCCGGAAATCCACCCCTTTTCTAAGGCAAGGATGAGGGCTTTTTCATCGATAATCGCTCCTCGCGAGGTATTAAGGAGAATAGGTTTCTTCTCCATTTTTTTAAATTCCCTCTCTCCGATGAGATGTTTAGTTGATTCATTTAAGGGGCAGTGGATAGAGATGAAATCCGATTTCCTGAGTAAGGAATCGAGGTCTGTGAGCTCAATTCCTTCGTTCACCTTCTGGAGATAGGGGTCGAAGGCAATGACTTTCACTCCGAATGCAGAAATTTTTTTTGCCACTTCCAACCCAATTCTCCCGCACCCGATAAGCCCAAGAGTCTTCCCTTGGAGACGGTAGATGGGCATCCCCAGACGAAAATCCCACTTACTCTCTTTTACCTTTCGGTCAAAAAAGGCCGTTTTTCTCACCAAACTGAGAAGCATAGCGATCGTCTGATTCGAAACTTCATCAATACAGTAATCAGGGACATTAGCAACGATGATTCCAAAATTAGTGGCTGCCTGGAGATCAACCGAATCGACCCCCACCCCATATCGTGAGATGACCTTACAATGGGGGAGGGCTTCAATCACCCTTCGTGTGAGGGGAGCATATTGGATGATTAACCCATCTGCCTCTTTGCAGGTTTGAATCACTTCTTCTTCTTTTCGAAGTTGAACAAGAATCAACTCCGCGCCAATTCGACGAAGCTCCTCTGTCTCTTCGTCAATGGACCCATGATCGCAATCGGTGATGACGACTCGATATTTGTTTTTTTTCATCCTCGCCTCTTTAAGGGATCAAGATCACTTTAGCGGCCTGGAGGTTTTCCAAGAGATGAAAAGCCTCCTCCCATTTGTCGATGGGAAATTTGTGGGTAATAATTTTCTCTATGGGCAACAACCCCTTAGAGGTGAGGCCGAGGGTTGTCTCCCAGGCCGTCCAACTACTGGAGAAACAGAAATCGTATCGGAGGGCTTTGAAGATCCCTCGATCGTAAGGAATGGAAACAGCCTCTTTTCCTGAAATGCCGATAGCACACACCCTCCCCATCCTCCTGACGATTTCAAAGGCCTGGGAGATGGCTTTTCCGTTCCCCGAGGTCTCGATGAGGAGATCGACCCCCAGTCCATTGGTCACCTCCAAGACCCTTTGGACAGGGTCTTCCTTATCGACGACGATGGTAAGATCTACCCCAAGTTCTCTGGCCTTCTCAAAGCGAATTCCTTCGTCTGAGCTCGTTCCAGTGATTCCAATCCATCGCGCTCCAGCTGCCTTTGTCACCGCCAGAGAAATGAGGCCAATCGGTCCCGGTCCTGTGATGAGCACAGACTCTCCTGCTTGGAGCCTACTTCGTTCGAGAATGGAGGTGACGCAGATGGCTGTTGGTTCAACCACTGCACCCACTTCAAAAGGGATATTGTCCGGAAGACGATGGAGAAGTCGGGCAGGACCGACTACATACTTCGTATAGGCTCCATCGATTCCTATGCCATAAGGTCTTTTCTGTTCGCAGACCTGGGGAAAGCCACTCTGACACATATAACAGATCCCGCAGGAACCCGTTCGGGTCTCGGTCACAATCCGGTCGCCTACTTTCCAACCTTTCACTCCTTTTCCAACCTCGACGATCACACCTGAAAATTCGTGACCTAAAACAATCGGTGGCCAGTATGGATGGGTGTCGTGGTAGATGTGAAGGTCACTTCCGCAAACCGATACAGCCTTGACCTCGATCAAAACTTCATCTTCTCTTTGGATCTTTGGCTCTGGGATGTCCCGAATCTCGATCATCCCTTTGCCTTTTCCATACTTAACAACTGCCTTCATGTGGTATGCTCCTTTTAAAAAATGAAATTTTAAAGGTCAAAGCCTTTTGTGTTTGCTTCATTACATCCCTATCCTTCAGCCCAGATGGGTTGAAGTGATCTGGGGTAAGATTTCTCCTCCTCTTTGTAAAACAGCGATCTTGGCGTCCCTTCCAACCCATGAAAAGGCCATTTCCAAAGCCTCTTGGGGATTCGGTGCGTATCGCATGCCAAGACGTTCTGTCTCTTCTTTGGAGATACCTACTGTTACCAGGATCCCCCTGGCCCTCTCTCTGATTACCCTACCCACGTGGACGAGGTGGGCTGCGGCAGTCAATTTATGAATCTTACCTTCGCGCAATAATTGTTCTGCATTGTCATAGGTTTGGTATCCGAACTCCAGTACCTCAGGATGGCTTGGAGAGACGCCTTCCGGACAAGGAGAGACCAATATCACCACCCCATTTTGCTTGACGGCCAGCTCCGACGCATAGATTCCCTTAGCGGCAAGCCAGAGTTCGGAGTCATAGGGATGAGAATCAGTAATGACGATATCTGCATCCTGGGGAAGCATAACCTGATACACCTGAAGGGATCGCTCTGCACCTTTTCGGTAGGCCAGAATAGGATCTCCAGCTACTGCATCCACTGTTCTTCCTGAACCGTCCTGGATGGTATTGAGAATCCATTTTAATCCTGCTTTCAAAGCAACCTGTTCGATCTCATCTTTGACGGGGTTTTGAATCTTTCCCAAGATCTCCCGGCCGGTAAACTGAGCCCCGAGCCAATGGGTCCTTCCAGTGGTCTCCTCCCCACATATTCCGGGTTGGATGATATTTCCTCCGCCACTAAATCCCGAGACCCGATGTGGAACGATCTGACCGACACCGATGATAAAATCGACTTCCTGGACAATGCGATTTACGAGAATAGGAGTTCCCCTCTCTGTCTCCCCAAGATGGATGAGTTGGGAAGGGTCCCACCATGCATGATTCGAAATGGAGTATTGTCTCAACAGGGATTCCCCGAATTTCTTTGCCATCTCTTCTTCGGTCATTGGCCTATGGGTTCCGAGAGCCACCAGGAGACGGATTCGGTCCCTTCTGATGCCGAATCGCTCCAGTCCCTCAAGTAAGAGGGGAAGGATCTTTTGGACAGGGGTACTCCGGGTATAGTCGTCTACCACAATGAGGATCCTCTCCTCTCCTTTGAGCAAATCGGAAAGAGGGGACGAACCAATCGGATAGAGGAGGGCTTCTTGGATAATCGCTTCCTCTGTCTTTTCGATACTGACAATGGAAGGGGAAAAGATCCCGAGGAGATTCCTTTCGGGTATCTCCAGGGGGTTGAATTCAGGATAAGGGAAAGAGATACGCATAAATGACCTGATGAGACGTTATTTTCCTCGGGCTTCTTTAATCGCTTTTAGAAAAGCCCTTGTGTTTTCTGTGATGATGTGGAATTTCTTTTCCTGGATGGCCTTCTTGTCCACCAACTCTCCTCCAACGCCCAAAGCCGTTGCTCCTGCCTTGATGAAGGCCCCAGCGTTCTGGAGGTTGACTCCTCCGGTAGGGATAAGGAGAATCTGTGGCAACGGTCCTCGGATGGCTTTCAGATATTCCGGCCCTCCCAATTGAGCCGCGGGAAAGACTTTCACCATATCCGCCCCTGCGTTCCAGGCGGTGAGAATTTCGGTGGGAGTCATCGTCCCTGGAATGACCACCGCACTATAACGGTGACCCAGTTGAATGAGGTCGAGGTTAAGGGTTGGGCTCACCAGGAACTGGGCCCCTGCAAGTAAGGCCGCTCTTCCTGTTTCAGCATCCAAAACTGTCCCTGCGCCCAGCACAATCTCATCTTTATATTTTTGAGTCAATTCTTTGATCACCTCGATAGCGCCCTGCACGCTCATGGTGATTTCAATGAAGTGAACCCCTCCCTCTTTAAGGGCATCCGCCACCTCCATGGCCTCCTTAGCGTCCGTGACACGGACGACGGGGATCAACCCTTCGGAGATCATCTGGTTAAGAATTTCTCTCTTTTCCATTTTCTCCCTCCAACATCTATAATTCAAAATTCAAAACTCAAAACTCTTATCTCGATATCCTCAACCCTGCCCCCTTCAGTTGGGCTTCCACCTCATCGAGGGTGGCCCAGTTGAAATCGCCCGGAATGGTGTGTTTCAATGCAGCGAAGGCGTTTCCATACTGTACGCCTTTCTCAACCTCCTTTAATTTTAGCCAGCCATAGAGAAAGCCCGCCGTAAATGAATCGCCCGCACCCACCCGATCAACAATCTCCACTTCGTACTTTCTGTCTCGAATGATCTTCCCATCATAATAGGCAATGGCGGTCCAATTATTTCTCCAGACCGAGAGATCCTCTCTTAAGGTGATGGCCACTATTTTAAAGCCAAATACCTTTGCCAATTTCTCGGCCACTGCTTCATAGTCTTTTTCTTTGATCCCGAACACCACATTGGTGTCCTCTTCGGTTGTGATGAGGACATCGACCTCTTCCATCATCGGTTCTTGAATCTTTTTGGCCTCCGCAGGGGTCCATAATTTTTTTCGATAATTGAGATCATAGGAAATAGAGCACCCAGCCTTTTTGGCAGCCCTCAAGGCCTCCTTGGTGACCTCTGCAGCAGAGGGGCTTAAGGCAGGAGTGATTCCACTGGTATGAAAATGTTTTGCTTGAGAAAAGATATTGGCCCAATCAATCTCCCCAGGTTTGACCATGCTGATCGCCGATTCGGATCGGTCATAAAGAACACTTGAGGCGCGGGGGGATGCGCCAAATTCTAAAAAGTAGAGTCCCACCCTCCCTTTGTCAGACCAGACAATATGGGAGCAGTCTACTCCAAGCTCTTGGGCCCGATTGCGGATGAGATAACCCAATCCGTTTTTAGGAAGTTTGGAGACCCAGGCGCTTCTCAAACCCAATCGGGCTATCCCAACCGCCACATTCAATTCGGCACCCCCAGGTTGGACATCGAAGCTCTGGGCCTGTTCCAACCTTTGGAAGTGAGGAGGCGAAAGCCTCACCATGGCCTCACCAAAAGTAACGATGTCATACATCATAATCCCCCCTTTGATTTCATCTTGATTGTTCTTTTTTTAAGTCAACCCTTTTCCCAGTCTCTGCCGAAAGATAAGCCGCGTAGATGACCTCGGTTGTTTCATAGGCAAGGTCAGGACCCGAAAGAGGCTCTCTGTCATCAAGAATTGCACTGATGAAATCTTCTAACTCTTGGGGATAGCCTCTCATCCAGTCCTCATCTGGACTCGGAAACTGCCATCCTGCTTTGGTTTCTACTTTTTCTGTAATATACTCTGAACCAAAAATATTCCCTTCAGGAGAGTAGACGACCAGGCTATTGTTCGGATTGATATTAATTTGGGCCACCGCATTGGAGAGGTAGACACTTATCAAGTTCTTTACTCCTCCCAGGCTAACATCGGTGGAGTGAATGGTTGCCTTGGATCCATCCTCAAAGGTGATCAGGGCCGCTGACCAGTCCTCCACATCCACCCAGGAGTCGACCATCCATTTCTTGGGTTCCTTGGAGAAGGCCTCCATCTTTGTTAAATAGCCAACATCCCCAATGACCGATTGGGCCCGGATGGGATGGCCGAACTTCATCAACCCTTCGTAATGCTTCAGATGGAGAACTGCTCCAATAGGATGGGAACCCAGTCGCATAAGGGAGCCTCCTCCTGAAGTCTTCCACTGCCGGGAATAAACCGCATGGGAGCCGGAGTGGCTTTCCTCAGCGCGAATATCGAGGATCGTTCCCTGGCAGGCCTTCATCAAATTCTTTAGTTTTGTGACAGGGGGAGCATAGACGAAATTTTCAGCATAACAGAATTTAACGTTCGCCTTTTTTACCGCATTTAAGACAGCAGAAGCATTTTTTAAAGCCTCCTCCATCATCCTCTGGCGAGGGGTTTCGCCTTCTCCAAAGTAGCCGGTCAAGGGTTTTTCGCAGATGATATGTTTTCCTGCTTCAGCGGCTTGAATCGCCATGAGATGATGAAGGTCAGTGGACATGCAAAGGTCTACCACATGAATATCCTTTCGTTCGAGCATTTGACGGTAATCCGTATAGACATGAGGGATATTAAATCTCTTTGAAAAGGCCTCTGCGCTTTCACGATTTTTTGAACAGACCGCTAAAATTTCAAGTTTCACTCCTCTAAGTTTTTCACAGGAGCGGAGATGAAGGTCTGCAGCAAATCGAGCTCCCACCATTCCAAGGTTAACTTTTTCCATGAAGAAACCTCCTCCTGAATCGGTTAATGGAACTATACCTGACTTATGACTTCATAAACCTTTACACTGCTTTCAGCATAAAGGGCTTTGATTTTTGGAGATAAGGCCTTATGGTCCTCGGATTCCCTCCAGGCCGCCGAGGTCTCTATAGACTGGAATCGGATTACCATCTGGTAGACGCCTTCCTTTTCGTGTTCTTTAAGAAGAGTTACTGAGATGAAGCCTGGTTGTTTTGACATGGCAAGGCTGTATTCATCTTTAAACAAGATTTCAAACTTTTTCTCCTTGCCAGGGATCACATTGAAGGTAACATGCCTTTCGATCATCCTCCAAACCCTCCATCAAATTTTAGATTAGCCCCCTCACCCCCTCCCTCTCCCCATTGGGAGAGAGGGGAAGGGTAGGGCTAACTTTGAATTATTTTAGCCCTTCAGTAAAATGGCCGGCCGAGTGAAATGGATGCCTTCTACCATCAAGGAAATGGTCGGGTAGAGGATAGGTTTCGTGATCATCTCCGGACCCTTTGAAGTGGCAAGGATTGTATCTTCTGATTTCGTTCCAGTAATAGAAGGATTCCAGGTAAAGGGTTGATTCTCTTGAACGACATCGGGAGTCTTAAAATTCGTTCGGTAATCTCTCCCCGTGTAACCAATTGAACCTCCCTGATGATGGAGTTTCCACTCCTCTGGATACCCTTTGGCTTTATAGGCATCGATTCCCTTCTGAAGGACTTCCCTTGCAGGCGTCCCCGGGCGAGTATGGGCCATGAAGGTGCAGTCGATCCATACGTTCGCTTGGTATTTTTCTCTTAATTCTTTTGGGAGTCTCCCAAAATAGACGAAGCGTGTCAAAGAGACGATGAGCCCCCACTTTCTTGCGTTGACAGAGACCATCAAGTATTTTTCTATTTTTCTCTCTGTGGGGATGGGGTGGCGAAAACGGTAAACCCGATCATCTGCGGCACACATCAAGGTAATAGGATCGATACGATCTTTCCAGAGTTCTTTACAGAGCCTTCCAACAACCTCCGATTCCTTCTCTCCATTTTTCACTTTCATCATCGTCTTTTCCAAGGCAGAGGAAACTCTCTCTCCCAACCAGCGATACCTTTCAATCTCCTCGGGTGTCAACGAATAACGAAGTCGCGCTATGTCCTCAGCCATCATAGTGGCATTGGGAAACGGGACGTCACACCCTATCGGTCCTTCGCCAGTCAACTCCTTCACAAGAGCGACTTCTTGATCCTCGTGCCAGGGAAACGTTTTTATAATGAATCCCTGCCTCTCGAGGCCTTCTTCCTCAATCATGCGGGGTGCCTCAATGTTATTCGAGATTACAAATTTTGAGTCTTCGGTGATGAGGAGGGAGGTCGCTCCAACCTCTGTAGTAATTCCAACCAGATTGAGGCCACCGCAAGTCATCCACGAAAAGTTGGCCTGACGTTTAAGAAGTAATGCTTTCAACCCTTTCAATCGGAGAAAATCCCTAACCCTTCGTTCTTTTTCTTTGATTTCGACTGTGAGTGCCATTGGTTCTCCTCACACTTTTCCCCCTCACCCTGCCCCTCTCCCGCTAAGGGGAGAGGGGAGACTGACAGATTCAGTGAAAAACTCCCTCCCCCTTGATGGAGGAGGGTAAGGGTGGGGGTGAAGCCTATTGAGCCAGCACTTCAGCCCAGGTTGTCACTGTCCACTGAGTCTTAAAAAGTTCTTCGACAGCAGGCTTGGCCTTCTCTCTAAATGAGTTTGCATCTGGAATGACGACCTGCATCCCCTGTCTTTGGAGATCTACCAGGATGGCTGCCTCTCCAGTTTTGATCTTGTGGTTAGCCCATTGCTCTGTTTCCTTGCCTGCCTTGACAATAAGATCCTGATCTGCCTTGGAGAGTTTGTCGAAGAAAGGTTTATGGATCAGGATCCCCGCGGTCTGAACAAGGTGATTGGTGATGATCAAATGGCTTTGAACCTGATAGAGTTTAAAAGATTGGATCTGTGGAAGGTCCCCTTCTGAGGCCTCGGCTTTGCCGGTCTTAAGGGAGTTGAAAAGTTCGGGTAATGGGACACCCACAGGGTCAGCCCCGATTGCCTTCCATACAGCCATCCAGCTGGGAATCGGAGGAAGTCGGAGCTTCAGTTTGTACACATCCGCAGGTGTATAGAGGGGTTTTTTGGCTGTGGTCTGCCTGAGCCCCCGATAAATGGTCGCCAAATACTTCAGGTCGTTCTTCTCAAGCTGGGCCCGTGCCTGCTGACCAAGTTTACCATTCCAGGCACGCATGTAGTGATCGAAGTCTTTCATCACATAGGGCCCTGTGAAAAAATAGTAAGGGGGCGCATAAAATTCCAGAAATTGGGTCCCATTGGACTGCATTTCGATTTCTCCATTTCGGTTCATCTTAGCGATATCCGCTTCGCTCTTGGTACCCGCATCAACAATTACCTCGATTCGGCCTCCACTTCCCTTCTCAACCAGTTCCTTAAACTTCTCAGCTGCCTCAACCACAATGCCACCCTTAAACGGGCTTGCAATCCGGATGGTCGTCTTTTTCGCGGGTTCAGTGGGTTTGACCGCTGGACCCATTTCTGCGCAGGCGAAAAGAAAACAAACCAGAGCCATGGTCATGAAAATGAAGCCTAATCTTAAAGCCTTCATCGTTTTATCCTCCTTTCTAAAAGGTTGCTTCCCCCAATATTTAATAGGCGGTTCGCAATCGCGCAAAAAGATTTTCAGGGAAAAAAGTTATTTTTTAATCTCTTTCACCAATTTCTCATAGAATTCATGGTCTCGGGCCATCAATTTTCCAAAATCCTCTGGACCGAGGTAGGAGAGGTTTACCACCATGTCCTTTGCATTCTTGATAAAGACAGGATCCTCCATTCCTTTTTTGAAGGCATCGTGGAGTTTTTTGACGACCTCAGGTGGAGTGCCTTTGGGCGCGGCCAATCCCCGCCATTGCCCCATGGTGAAATCGATCCCTTGCTCTTTCACGGTCGGAACATCGGGAAAGAGTTCGAATCGTTTTTCTGCGAAGAGGGCAATAATCTTTAATTTCCCTGCCTTCACATGTTCAATTCCTTCCGGTGGAGAGACTGAGACCGCATTAATATGGCCTCCAAGAAGGGCGGTGACAGATGGACCTCCACCCGCAAAGGGAATGTGATTAAATTTCACTCCGGCTGCCTTTTGAAATGCAAGTGCAATGAGATGAACCCCTCCACCTGCACCTGAATTCCCAACGGTGATCATCTCAGGATTCTTTTTAGCGTAATCTAAAAATTCACTAAGACTCTTCCAGGGACTATCCGATCTCACCAAGAACATGCCTGGATCTTTTACCACATTAATGATGGGCTCAAAACTTTTGTAGGTGAAGGTGGTCTTCACCTGATGGGGAAGGATGGTGAGGGGCGTAATCGCTGAAAGCAGGGTATAACCATCTGGTTTGGCTTGTGCGACTTCTGTCACACCAATAGTCCCTCCACCTCCTGGCCGGTTGACCACGATGACAGCCTTTCCAAGATATTTACCGGTGGTTGCAGCCAGGGCTCTAAAGATAAGATCTGTTGCCCCTCCTGCTGCATAGGGAATGATGATCTGGACTTCTTTGGTTGGAAATTCCGCTGACTGAACAGGTGTGATTCCAATGAGAGAAAGTATAAATAAAATAGTTAAGATTTGCTTTACCATCATAGCACCTCCTTTTGCTCTAAACTCAGGGTTCAAAGCTCAAAATAGAAATCATTTGGTTTAAATCCACTCTAAACATTTCACGATGACCAATAAACTAAAAAACTCCGAACTCCGAACTATCATCCCCCCTTTCTTTTTTGAATATATTTGAATAGGATCCGAACGATTGGGATGGTGAGAAAAACCACCGAAGCAAGCAAAAAGGCCATGGAGATGGGACGGTTGATAAAGACTCCAAAATCCCCATGAGAGATCATCAAAGATTGTCGGAAGGCAACCTCCAATTTCGGTCCAAGAACCAAGGCTAAGAGAAGTGGTGCACCCTCATAAGCCCATTTTCTCATCAAAAACCCAATGGCACCAAAAAGAAGCATCATCCAGATATCAAAAATGGAATTATTTACCGTATACATTCCCGTGATGCAGAAAATGATGATTAAAGGCAAGAGAATCCTCTTAGGAATCCTAAGGATATTGGCAAAAAAGGGAACAAAGGGGAGATTGAGAAGTAATAGAATAAAATTTCCGATATACATGCTGGCAATCACCCCCCAGAAGAGTTCCGGATGTTGGCTGATTAATAGGGGGCCTGGAGAAACTCCGTGAATGAGAAGGGCACCGAGAATAATGGCGGTTACTGGGCCAAAAGGAATTCCGAGGACGAAAAGGGGAATAAAAGCCGATTGGCAGGAAGAGTTATTCGCTGACTCAGGGCCTGCTACTCCTTCAATCGCTCCCTTTCCAAATTCTTCAGGATGTTTGGAAATTTTTCTTTCGATCATATAGGAGGAATAAGTAGCAATCACCGGTGCAGGTCCAGGAACCAGACCTATCCCAAATCCAATTCCTGTTCCCCTGAGAATCGCACCAATCGATTGTTTTAGATCCTGGAAGGATGGGTAAAGATCCCGGAATCTGGGAACGATCACCTTCTGATCGAGAAGTTCAGAGGGTTGATGGACATTCATGAGGACTTCTCCTATTCCAAAAAGCCCGATGGCGACAGCCACAAATTCGATTCCTCCGAGAAGAGAGACCGAGCCAAATGTGAATCGAGCATCTCCTGTTACAGGATCTAAACCAATCGTTCCAATGATTAAACCGACGGTAGCCATCATCAAGGCTTTAAGAAGGGAGGTTCCGGTGACATTACTTAGGACAATAAATCCAAAAATCATCAACGAAAAGTATTCAGGAGGGCCAAAAGCCAGGGCCGCTTGGGCTAAAGGAGGAGCCAGAAAGACCAATCCAAAAATCCCAATGGTTCCTGCGATAAAAGACGCTATAGCACAAATAGCCAACGCAGGACCAGCCCTTCCTTTTTGAGCCATCTGGTAACCATCGATGCAGGTGATGACAGAGGCTGTTTCCCCTGGGACATTGAGAAGGATGGAAGTGGTGGAACCTCCATACATGGCCCCATAGTAGATGCCAGCCAGCATGATGATGGCCGAGGTAGGATTGAGCCCGAAGGTAGCAGGAATAAGAAGGGCAATTCCAGCAATCGGACCTATTCCTGGAAGGACCCCAATTAATGTACCGACAATGGCCCCGATTAAACAGTAGAAAAGATTATGGATGGTGGTGGCAATTCCAAATCCGTTTATTAGATTTTGAAGAGATTCAAGCATCTATCCCCAACCTCATACGGTGAACAAAATCGACAATACACGTTGGTTTCTTAACCCAACCCTCAACCTTCTTTCCTATAATCCTACCCAGCCCTTTGGAAGAGGTATCTTTAGCCATTGAACAAATAGAAAATAGGAGACTCCTGCTGTAACAGTAGAAAGAAGAAGGATGAAACCCCAGTTTTTCGTTCCAAGGGTTCTTAAAAGAACAACCATTAAAAGAAAGGAGGTGAGTGGATACCCCAACTGTTTGAAAAAAGCAGTGGCCAAGACCATTGTCCCAAAGAATAGGATAAGTTGGATTGGAAATAATTGGGGTAAAGGGGTGGGCTTCTTCTCCAAGACAGTCTTTTTATTCTGATAAAAAAGTTTTAAGATGAAAAGGGTTGAAATAACCATCAGCAGGATTCCTAAAATTAAAGGGAACATTCCTGTCCCAGGGATTCGAAATGTTCCAATGGGCATTTTTAAAGAGAGGAAGAAGGTGATTAACCCAAAGACAAAGAGCACTCCCGCTCCCAATAGGTCATCTCTTTTCAAACTTATCTCCTTCCCCGAAAGCCTAACCGATGTGAGATTTGTAGGGCCGTATTCATGACTTCTTTTTTAAGGTTCTCTTGGATTGCTCTTTTGGTCACTTTGAAGGCAGGGCCTGAGATGCTCACGGCAGCGATTGCCCTACCCGTTCCATCCCGGATGGGGGCGGCAACACATCGGATCCCCTTCTCGTTTTCTTCATCGTCGATTGCATATCCCTGTTTTTTTACCCGGTTCAGATGTTCCCTCAATCGAGCTGGATCCGTGATCGTATTTTCAGTTCTTTTCATAAGGTTTCCCCTTTTTAAAAAGAGGTTGAGGTCTTCTTCAGGGAGATCTGCCAAGAGTACCTTTCCTACCGCACAACTATGGGGGGGATTCCTCAGGCCCACCCTTGAAGCCATCCTGAGGCCGCTCGGATTGTGGTCGGTTTCAACCTTATCAATATAAACGATTTCATTCTGGTCAAGGATGACCAGATGGACTGTTTCCTTTGTCTTCTCAGCAAGCTCTCTCAGGAAAGGTTCTGCCTCTTTCCGAAGATCAAGTTGGTTAAGGAGGAGGTTTCCCAGATCCACCAGTTTAAACCCCAAGAAATAGTTCTTGGTCTTAAGATCCTGTCGGACATAACCAAAATGAGAAAGGGAGGAGAGAAGGCGATGGGTTGTTCCTTTGGGGAGATTAATTCTTGCTGATAAATCGCGGAGACTAATTCCGTGAGGGTTTTGCCCTAAGACATCGAGGATGGCAGCCGACCGTTCAATGGTCTGGACAAGTTTAGGGGAGGTTGGTCTTTGGTGAGGTCCCATAAAGGTCGTTCCGTATTATGAAATGTTGTTTCATTATCTATATTATCTTAATTTATAGATTTGTCAAGACCTTTGTTTGGGATCTCTCTAGGATATCGGAGAACGAAAAGGAAGTTTTTCGGGGCTCGGGTTTTATCTAAATTGGAGGAATTCTTCGAGGGGCTTTCGTTGACCCTCTGGTGACTCATCTGGTTTTCCAATTGGGACTAAAGAAACAATACGGATGGTCTCAGGAAGTTGAAGGAGTTTTTGGATGGCCAGTTCGGCTTCAGTTCCCCAGACCCCAATCCAGCCAGCCCCTAATCCCAAACTATTGGCTGCCAGGGTGATGTTCTGAGTGGCCGCCGCTCCTGCCTCAATCGCATAGAGAGGATCGATCTTTCGGTCAACTGAGACAATAATCACCACAGGGGCTTCTTTAATCCCAAGATGGAGGACGCTCTCTTTGACCGCTATATCGAGTGTGTTTTTCAAATTTTGATTTTTAATGACAAAGAATTTCCAGGGTTGGAGATTACTGAAGGAGGGGGCCCACCTTCCTGCCTCGAGGATCAGGTGAAGCTTCTCATCATCGATGGGATCCGTTTTAAACCTCCGAATGGTTCTTCGGTTTTTAATGGTTTCCAATATTGGGTTCATGGGTGTCTCCTTGTATATAGGGAGTCAGGATTCATCCTTAGAATAGTGGAGAATCAAAAATATGTCAATCTCGGAAAGAAACATTTTACGTTCCATCCCAGAAGGGTTACAAAAAACCAGACTCCCCGATTAAATCGCTGTTCAACAGCTCATTTCAGATAAGAATCTTTTCAAATCCTTTTTATAAGGAAGAGAGGGTTGAGCGCCCAGTTTTGTAGTGGCCAATGCACCAGCCCCATTGGCAAATCTTAGGGCTTCTCGGATGGGTCTATCCTCTGAAAGGGCGCAGGCAAGAGCACCCAGGAAGGCATCGCCAGCCCCTGTGGTATCAATGACCTTTACTTTAAGGGCCTTCATCCAGATCTCTTCCCTTTGATTCTTAAAGAAAAGACCCTTTGGGCCCAAGGTGATAACCACATTTTGAGGTCCCATTTCTATTAATCGGCTAGCCATAGAGCGGAGGTCTCTATCTCTCTTCCATTTGATACCGGTCAGGATCTGGGCTTCTACTTCGTTAGGCACGATGAAATCGGTCATGGATAAAATGGAAGAAGGAAGAGGTACCGGCGGGGAAGGGTTGAGCAGGGTAATGGCCCCATGTTCTTTGGCCAACTTTAATCCTGTTTTAGCGGTTGAAAGGGGAATCTCCAATTGAGTCACGAAGACCTTAATATGCTTCCAGAAAGGATGAACCCTTTTTAAGTCGGTTTCATTGAGAGAACGATTTGCTCCCCATGAGGCGATGATCCGGTTTTCTCCTTGGGGGGTTAATTCAATCACTGCCATTCCTGAGGGGAGATTTTTATCCCTGAGGATCAATCTTGGATCGAGACCATTTTTTTTGAGGTTTTTGCGGTAAAGGGCTCCATAATGATCGTTGCCCACTTTGGTTAAAAAAAGCACATCCGCCCCCAGACGTTTTGCTGTGATAGCCTGATTGGCTCCTTTACCTCCAAAGGCTGTGGTGAAATCTTTAGCCAGAATTGTCTCCCCAGGGCTATGAAATCTTGGAATTTTAAAGATTAAATCGATATTCGAATTGCCCAAAACGAGAATTTTTTTCTGCATGGATTCACCCCAGTCTGGATACGAAGAGTTCAATGAACCTTTTAACATTGACGCTCAGGCATACATCTACATTTGGATTTCCTGAAACCTCCATCGTTTTACCCAAATACTCTCCATCTTTTGTTTCAACGTCAATTGAAAGTTTCTCCGTTTCCACCAAGGAGGGATCGATGATCACCCCAACAGCCATGGGGTCATGGAGATAAATCAGTTCCTTATTTCGAAACCGATGGAGTGAGGAGTCGTATCCGGTTGCCTCCATGAGGAATCTGGAGAAAGGGTTATTGAGGGGTTTCACCTTTTCTTCTATCCATTGAGGTGTAAGAGAGACTTGATGGGTTACATCCAGCGGGACCAATGTGATGGGTAACCCTGACCGGAAGACGATCTGAGCTGCCAAAGGGTCTGAATAGATATTGAATTCAGCATGGGGAGTGGTATTTCCACTTGTTCGGATGGCTCCTCCCATGATCACGATTTCTTTCAGTTTCTTCAACCCCTCTAAATCGTTTTGGATGGCTAAGGCTAAATTGGTCAGAGGTCCTGTAGCGACCAGAATTAATTCTCCTGAATACTGACGAGCCATCTCGGTGATGAGTTCATCTGCACGGCCAGGGAAAGGTTGCCACCATTGCTCCCTTTCTTTTCTGGCTATTTGAGCCCCACCCAATCCGTCTTTCCCATGAACAGAGTGGGCATAAATCGTTTTTCCTTTTAATGGCTGGTGAGCCCCTTTGGCTATGATGGGGTTATTTTGGGGTTGGATGAGGGAGAGGATTTTTTGGATATTTTCGAATACCTGATCCAGTGGGACATTTCCATTCACCCCGGTGACTGCTTTCACACTTAGTTCAGGTGAATGGAAGGCCAGGATCAAAGCCAAGGCATCGTCCACGCCTACATCACAATCGATCAACAAAGAAATGGCGTCATTCTCCATTTTTGATATTCAATTGAAATAGTAGGTATATTTTGGAACGGATGGCTCATCAGTAAACAAGCATGGAGATAAAAACCGTATGACACTTTTAAGTGGGTTAAGATCTCAAATTCTATCCTTGGCTTTCGTGCCATGGATTTTAATTATCAGAACTCTTCCCAAATGTCAAACGGCAAGCCTAAATCTAAAATGGGTTTCTTTTTATTTGGAAGAGTTGGGTGGCGTTTATAGTGGTTTGGTTCGCCACCCTGATGAAATCAAGTCCTTTTAATCGGGACACCTGTTCAAGGGAAATCCTGACATCTTTAGGTCTGGACTCCTTTCCCTGATAGAGGACAGGAGTATCCGTTTCAAGGAGAATCCTCTCCAGAGGTGTTTTTTTGATGGCCTCCTGATGGAAGGGACTATAGGCCAGAGCAGGGGTGGCCGAGATGAAATACCCACTCTCAAGAATCCTGTCCAAAAGGTCAAGAGGGCCAGAATACCAATGAAAGACAGCCCTTCGGATGCCCCTTTCCACAACCATCTCATAGGTGCGTTTATGAGAATACCGGCAGTGAAGAATCACCGGTTTATTCCATTTAAGAGCAAGGGTTAGAATCCTTTCTAAGACCTCCCATTGTAACTCCTTTTTGACATTTACCTTGTAATCCAAACCGATTTCACCTAAAGCGACACACTCTTCTCCATAGTCCTCAAGGAAGGATAAATTCTCTTCTATCCCATCCTCCTGAATCCTCCAGGGATGATATCCAATGGCAGGAAAGACAAACCCTCGATGGAGTTGGGAGATCTCCAGGGTTTTCTTGTTGGACTCAAGATCCATTCCAACAGCTACAATTCCTTTGACCCCTGAGGTTTTAGCCTCGGAAAGTGCATCGGAGAGGTCGCTCAATTCTTCTAAATGGGCATGAACATCAAACAGTGAGATTTCTTGTAAAAAATTCGTCATAAAAAAAGAGGGTCCTAAAGAGGATTCCAAATTCAACCATGGCTTAGGCGTTTGGTTAGATTCTCATTAAAACAAAAGTTTTTTAAAAGCAACTTAAAAGGGGTATAATATAAAAAATTGAAGGAGAAGTTCGTTGGACCTAAATGCCAACTTAGACATCCTGAAGTCTCAAATGAACATCGACCCCGAAGAGGTCGCTCTTTCCCTGGAAAATTTTATCAGGGAACAGGTGGAAGAATTGGAAAGGGAGGGAGTGATCCTTGGGTTGAGTGGAGGGTTAGATTCTGCAGTGGTTGCCGTTTTATGTAAAAGAGCCGTGGGGGCAGAGAAGACACTGGCTCTCATCATGCCAGAAAAGGATTCAGAAGAAGACCACATGGAAGATGCTATCCATTTTGCCCACTCCCTCGGCATTCAGGCAAAATGGGTAGATCTGACTCCTATCCTAAGAGAATTGGGAACCTATCAAATATTTCGCTTAAATAGAATATCTTTTTTGGGGAAATCCATCGTGGGAGCTATTCTTAAATGGGCCTATCGATATTATGATCGAAAGACAGGAGAGACTCCATTTTCATCAAGTCTGAGAGGTCTTAAGGGAAAACCCTTCACGTCTTTTCTTAAGAAGGGGAATGCCTACTACCGAATCAAACATCGATTAAGGATGGCCCTCCTTTACCTTCACGCAGAACTTGAAAATCGACTGGTTGTTGGGACGGCCAATAAAAGCGAATATCAAATCGGATACTTTGTAAAACACGGGTGTGATGATGTGGTCGACATCTCCCCCCTTCTCAATTTATATAAGACTCAGGTACGGGAACTCGCCCGATATCTTAATCTTCCCTCTAAAATTATAGACAAACCTCCCTCTCCGGATGTGATCCCAGGAATTATCGATGAGGAAGCCATAGGGATTCCCTATGAGAGATTAGACCTGATTCTGTTGGCCTTGGAAAAGGGCTGGGAAAACATCGAGATTGCAACCACCTTGGGGATTGAAGAGGGGAAGGTGGTCTATGTCAAAAATTTAATCGAAAGGTCACAACATATGAGGCAACCCTACGCTCCAGAGTTTTTTTACAAAGGATAACCGGATAAATTTTTTAACTGATCAGCTTCTTAAATTCTTCTTCGGTAAGGGTTTTGATTCCCAACTCTTTGGCTTTATCGAATTTAGAACCAGGGTCTTCGCCAACGACGACATAATCCACTTTCTTCGAAACGCTGGAGGCAGTGAACCCTCCCAGGGATTCCACTAAATTTCGTGCCTCGTCTCTTCCATAAGCCTTGAGGGTTCCTGTGAAGACGAAGGTCTTGCCAGCCAGTTTCCCTTTCTCTTCCTTTAGGGGTTCGATTACCTTCAACCCAGCCTTTTTTAGACGTTCAATCGATTCTTTATTCTTCTTATCCCTAAAGAACCGATAGACGCTGGAAGCGACTTCTGGTCCGATTCCCTCCACTTCCTTGAGGTCCTCTTCTGTGAGGTGAAAGAAATCCTCAAGTCTTTTGAAGTGTCGGGCCAGGTCTTCTGCGGTGGTCTCCCCTACATGACGGATGCCAAGGGCATAGAGGAATTTCGACAGGGGTTTGGTTTTACTTTTCTCAATGGCATCGATGATGTTCTGGGCAGATTTATCTGCCATCCGTTCCAATTCGGTCAGTTGTTCTTTTTTAAGGTAGTAGAGATCTGCGACATCCCTGACCAGACCTTTATCCACCAGTTGATCCGTCAGTTTTGTGCCAAGGCCCTCGATATCCATAGCTCTTTTAGAAGCAAAATGTTTGATCCTTCCTTTAAGTTGGGCAGGACAGTCCAGGCCAATACAGCGATGAATGGCCTCCTCTTTGACGACCTCTGCTCCGCAGACCGGACACTTGGAGGGCATCTTGAACTTCTTTTCCGTTCCCTTTCGTTTCGAAGTGATCACTTGAACCACTTCAGGGATGACATCTCCTGCCCTTTGGATGATGACGGTATCGCCGATTCTTACATCCTTTTTATCAATCTCATCTTGATTATGAAGAGTGGCTCGACTGACCTCAACCCCTCCTACCTTCACAGGTTCCATCACAGCCACAGGAGTGAGCGCCCCAGTCCTTCCCACCTGGACGATGATATCCAGGATCCTGGTGGTCTCCTGTTTGGGTTGAAATTTGAAGGCCAGTGCCCAGCGAGGGCTTCGGGCGATCTCCCCCAGCCTTGCTTGGAGATCAAGGCGATCCACTTTAATGACAATTCCATCGATCTCATAGGGAAGGGATTCCCTCTTCTCACTCATCTCATGATAATATTGGAGCACCTCATCGATATTTCGGCATTTTCGAATATGAGGGTTGATCCGGAGACCCCATTGGGAGAGGGTCTGGAGTATTTCCCAGTGGGTTTTAAAGGTTCGGCCGATGACCTCTCCAATCCCATAGCAGTAGATTTCGAGGGGCCGGCTGGCCGTCACTTTTGAGTCGAGTTGTCGGACGGAACCTGCGGCTGCGTTCCTTGGATTGGCAAAGAGGGGTTCTCCCATTTCCTCCCTTCTTCGGTTAAGCTCTTTAAACTTCCTAACCTGCATAATCACTTCACCCCGGACCTCCAGTCTTTCTGGCACAGGGGTTTCCTTTCGAACTAATTGAAGGGGGATGGTCTTGATGGTCCGAAGGTTCTGAGTGATGTTCTCACCATTGACTCCATCTCCACGAGTTGACCCTACCACAAAATGCCCATTCTCATAGACGAGCTCCACAGCCAAACCATCAAGTTTTGGTTCTGCTACATATTCAATCTCTTGGGAAGTTCCTAAGAATTTTTTTACCCTTTTGTCGAAATCCCTTGCCTCAGCCTCATCAAAGGCATTGGCTAAGCTGAGCATAGGAATGGTGTGACGAACAATCTCAAAGGCTTCTAAGGGAGGTGCTCCAACCCTCTGGGTGGGCGAGTTTGGAGAGCGAAGCTCAGGGTATTGTTCTTCGAGCTTCTCGAGTTCTCTCATCAATCGGTCATATTGGGCATCGGAGATTTCTGGTTGATCAAGGATGTAATATCGGTAGTTATGATACTCGATCTCCTCTCTTAACTTCTCCACCCTCTTTTTAATAGCCTCTGTAGCCATCAATTCAATATTTTAGATAGGATAGAAGGCCTTGTCAAATTTTCTTAAGGGAGTGTTTCCTCAAGGCCGACAGGACATTTGTTTAATAAATTCTTTTAATCAACTAATTCCACATGGCCACAGGGCCACTTGCAAACCATGAAAATCTCCCTCACCCCCACCCTCCCTTAGGGAGAGGATAAAAGTGAGAGGAAAGACTTATTTTCTACCTAAATATTGTGGAAATGGGAATCCTTAGTAATAGATATTGGGGGGATGGAAAAATAGGATGAAATTTATATTAAGTATAAAATTTTACTTGACAAATTTAAATTTTCAGTATATTTCTTATGCCTAAGTGGGAAAAAGTGGAATAAGGTGGTATGGAATATTAAAAATGGGGGTTGATTTTAATGTTCCGGGGAAGGTATGAACATACTATAGACCCGAAGGGTCGTATCAGCATCCCTTCAAAATTTAGAGATGTCCTGAAGGAAAAGTATGATGATCGCCTCGTCATCACCAATTTTGACCATTGCCTGATTGCTTTCCCCTATGAAGAATGGTCTCTACTGGAAATGAAGGCTGGATCATTCTCCCTTCTAAGAAAAGAGACCAGTGCCTTTTTTAGATTCTTCTATTCGAGTGCTATTGATTGCGTGATTGATAAACAGGGACGGCTCTTGATCCCTCAGACACTGAGGGAATATGCAAATTTCCGAAAAGAAGTTGTCCTGGTGGGCGAGGGGAAGTGGATCGAAATATTTGCCAAAGAGAGGTGGGAGGAGGAGGCCAGAAGGGCCGAAGAGAGTTTCGAAAAGATTAGGGATATGTTGGCGGATCTTGGATTATGAGAGTGAGTTACTTTCCGTGAATGGTAAACGGTATCCGTCAGGAGTTGCAAGTGAAGAACCAAGGATTCCTCACCTTCCAGTATTGGTAGAAGAGGTAATCGCTCTTTTAAAATGCGGTCCAGGAAAAACCTATGTGGATGCGACCTTGGGAGGAGGTGGACATGCCTATGAGATTTTAAGCCGAACAGGACCAGACGGCATTCTCATAGGGGTGGAATGGGATGAGGAGGCAATCATCGAAGCAAAGAAAATTCTCCTCCCATTCGGGGATAGAGTAAAGATTTATCGGGAGAATTTTATCTGTCTCCCCGAGTTATTGACGGTCCTTAAACAGGAGGAGGTGGATGGTCTGTTGCTCGATTTAGGACTCTCAACGATCCAGTTGGAAAGAGGGGAAAGGGGATTTAGTTTCCAAAAAGAAGGACCTCTGGATATGAGAATGGATCAGAGAAGAGGGTTTACCGCAGGAGAACTCGTCAACCAACTCCCCGAAAAAGAGTTGGAAGACCTCCTATTGGAATATGGGGAAGAAAGTTGGGCAAAAAGGATCGCCAAAGCGATCGTCCGTGAAAGAAGCTTCAGTCCCATTTTGACCACACAAGCATTAAGAAGGATTGTTCATCAAGCCATTCCCAAGAGATTTCACTCGAGAAAGATTGATCCTGCCACCAAAACCTTCCAGGCTTTAAGGATCAGGGTGAACGATGAGTTAGAAAATTTGAAAAAGATATTGGAGACAGGGTGGAGGTTTTTAAAAAAAGGGGGGAGGATCTGTGTGATCTCTTTCCATTCCCTTGAGGATCGTTTGGTTAAGGAAGCCTTCCGTCGCCTGGAGCAAGAGGGAGCATTGAAACGGATTACCAGAAAGCCTATCTTTCCGTCTTTAATAGAGAAGCAGAAAAATCCAAGATCCCGTAGCGCCAGATTAAGATGTGCGGAAAGGCTTTAGAGGGGTAGAAACGTGAAAAAGGGTCATCCACAAGGGGAGCGAATTCTCTGGACTGGAGAAGAGCCAAGGACTAAAACAATTGCCGTCAAGTTTCGTCTTCTGATCCTTCTGATCCTTTTTCTCCTGATGTTTATGGGAGGTTCTCTTTTTTATGTCTGGTCAAGGATCCAGGTGATCCAGATTGGATATGCCCTCTCCGATGCCCTGAAGGAAGAGAGAGCCCTCACTTTAGTGAATAAGAAGTTGCGCTTAGAGATCGCCACCCTTAAATCCTATGCACGAATTGAGAAGATAGCCATTGAGGAGTTAGGGATGGTCAAACCTAAACCCGACCAGGTGATTGTCATCCGATGAAAAGAAAATCGGTCAATTGGTTTAAATTTAGAATCATCCTAACAACAGGCCTGATCTTCGTCTGTTTCATGCTCATCGCAGGGAGGATGTTTCAACTTCAGGTATTGAAAAAGGAAGAGCTCTATAGACTGGCTGCGCAACAACATCGTGTTCAGATCCCCATCATCCCCAAGCGTGGAACCATCTACGATAGTAAGGAGAATGAATTGGCGGTCAGCATTGAGGTCGACTCCGTTTATGCCGATCCAAGAAAGATCATCGAATTGGATAAGACCGTCCAGTCGCTTGCCTCCGTGCTTCAGATTGATCGGCAGGAATTGATGAAACGGTTAAAGAAAGGTCGTTCCTTTGAGTGGGTTCAAAGAAGGATTTCTCCCAAGGAGGCCGAACAAATTAAATCCCTTCAACTTCCGGGGATCTATTTTTTAAAGGAGAACCGAAGATTTTACCCCAATGGCCCACTGGCTGCGCATGTGATCGGTTTTGTGGGGCTCGATTCCAAAGGTTTGGAAGGAGTGGAGTACCAATATGATTCTTTTCTCCAGGGGAATCATGAGGTTATGACCTGGGTGAGGGATGCCCATGGTCGGGAGATCGCCCTTGGGGATTTCCATACCAGGGGAGAAAGTCATCTCCGGAATATCATTCTTACCCTCGATCAACCTATCCAACATATTGCGGAGAGGGAACTCCGTAATGCGGTTGAGAAGTGGGGGGCAAAGGGAGGAATGGTCATTGCCATGGACCCTTTTACAGGGAAGGTTCTCGCAATGGCCTCTTACCCCTCCTTCGACCCCAACCAATTTATTCAATATCGATCCAGGAATTGGAGGAACCGAGCCATCGCGGATACCTTTGAACCGGGTTCGCTTTTTAAGACATTTCTTGCTGCGGCGGCCATCGAGGAGAAGGCCGTCAAACCTTCGGATTCTTTCTATTGCGAGAATGGAGAGTATGTTGTTTATGATCGGGCCATTCACGACCATTCGAAATACGGATGGCTCACGTTTCAACAAATCATAAAATTTTCCAGTAACATCGGAGCCTCGAAGGTAGGCGAGAAGATGGGTAAAGAACGTTTCTATCAATATATCAAGGCATTCGGATTTGGAGAGAAGACGAGAGTTGGGCTTCCGGGAGAGGAAAAGGGAAGGGTCCATCATCCCAGGTATTGGGTGCCCATTACTTTAAGTACCATCTCCTTTGGGCAGGGGGTTTCGGTGACAGGAATTCAGTTGGCCACGGCCTTGTCAGCCATTGCCAATGGAGGAATGTTAATGAAACCCTATGTGGTCGAGAGGATTACAGATGAAAAAGGTCAGACCACCCAATCCTTTCAGCCAGAGGTAGTTAGACGAGTGATTTCTGAGGGGACAGCAAAGACTCTCTCCAATTTACTCAAAACGGCGACCGAAAAAGGAGGGACAGGAGAAATGGCGGTGCCCAATGGATATGAGGTTGCAGGGAAGACTGGGACAGCCCAAAAACCCGATCCCCTCATGGGAGGATATTTCGAGGATCGTTACATCAGTGGATTTATGGGGTTTGCCCCAATCGATCGACCGAAGCTTGTGGTCCTGGTGGTGATCGATGAACCCCAGGGGAATAGCTATGGAGGAGTGGTGGCCGCCCCTGTTTTTAGAACGATTATAGAAAAAGCCCTTCCCCATTTAAATATATTTCCAAAAGGGACCATGGTGGTGAGACATGAGGCAGATTCATCTGCCCAAGAGGAAAGAACTGTCCTTTCCCCCTCTATTGAGAAGGTGAGATTGGAGAGGGGGACCCAAACCCTTACCATGCCTGATTTAACAGGATTGTCCATGCGAAATGCATTGAGTCGAATGGAAGGGAAGGGTCTGATCATTCGAATCAATGGCAATGGAAAAGTGGTGGATCAGAGTCCAAAACCAGGGAGCCTCATTGAAAAAGGGGATATCTGTTATTTAAAATTCTCCTCTTCTTAATACGAAAATGATGGAATTGGAAAAATTGTTGGAAGGAGTAGAGATTAAAAGAATAAGAGGAAGTGTTTCAAAAGAGATTCAGGGAATAGCCTACCACTCCGGTCAAGTGAGAAAAGGGTTTCTATTTGCTGCCCTTCGAGGAATGGAGACAGACGGTCATCATTATATTGAGGAGGCGATCCAAAAGGGTGCTGAAGCCATTCTTCTTGAGGATGGGCCGGAACTTTCAACTTCTACCTTCATCTACGTGCCCAACAGCCGACAGGCCTTAGCCAGAGTCTCTTCCAACTTTTATGGGAACCCTTCTTCCACCCTCACCTTGATTGGCATCACGGGGACCAATGGAAAGACAACGACCACTTATCTCTTGGAGGCCATTTTTAAAAAAGCAGGATTTCACGTCGGAGTCTTAGGAACGATCAATTATCGATTCAGTGGAAAGGTATTCCCTTCAGCCAATACGACTCCAGAATCGCTCGACCTTCAAAGAATTCTTTGGGAGATGGCCAGGGAGGGGGTTTCCCATGTAATCATGGAGGTCTCTTCCCATGGTCTAAACCTTGATCGGGTTTTCGGCTGTCAGTTTGATTGCGGCCTCTTTACCAATTTCACTCCAGAGCATCTCGATTTTCATAAGACCCTTGACCATTATTTTGAAAGCAAAAGGAAACTTTTTTCAACCCTGCTGGTTAAGAGTCAAAAACCAAAGAAGTTTGCTGTGATCAATGAAGATGACCCAAAAGGAAAGGAGATCATCGAAGGGGTCAAGGTTCCTACTCTGAGATATGGCTTTCATCCTTCCTGTGAGGTCTCTGTGGACCAAGTCGAATCGAGTTTTGAAGGCCTTCGGTTTAAACTCCACACCCCAAAAGGGGAACTCTTTTTAAACTCCAAATTGGTCGGTGATTTCAATCTCTATAACATCATGGCCTCGGCAGCGGTTGGAATAGGAATGGAAATTCCATTGGGGGTGATTCAAGAAGGAATTGAGAGTGTAGAGGGAATTCCAGGTCGGTTTGAAAAGGTTCAAAATCGAAAAGGCATTCATCTTATTATCGATTATGCCCATACCCATGATGCTTTGGAGCGGGCCTTGAAAGGCTTAAAGAATATCTTAAAGAACGTCCCAGAGAAGGGAAGGATCATCACAGTTTTCGGTTGCGGAGGAGACCGTGATCGAGCCAAGCGACCCTTGATGGGTGAAGTAGCAGGGAGGTATAGCGACTTGACGATCATTACCTCGGACAATCCCAGGACTGAAGATCCACTTGGCATCCTCCAAGAGGTAGAGAAAGGACTTTTCAACCTTCCCATTAAAGAGTGGAGTTTGGATAGGCTCGATGCTTGGAGATTAACGAAAGGGTATTTAAAAATTCCGGATCGAAGGGAAGCCATACGGATGGCCATCCGATTGGCCCAACCCCACGATACCATCCTGATTGCAGGGAAGGGCCATGAGGATTACCAGATCATTGGAAAGCATAAATTTCCATTCGATGACAGAATCGAAGCCAAAAAGGCCCTGGAGGAAGAGTGAGGATTTCTCTTAAAGAGGTATTGGAAGCAACGGATGGAATTCTTCTCCAAGGAGAGGAGGAAGCCTCCTTTAAAGGGATTTCCACGGATTCAAGAACCATTAAAGAAGGAGAACTCTTTATCGCGTTGAAAGGGGGAAGATTTGACGGTCACCATTTTGCCATTGATGCGCTTGAGAAAAAAGCAGGGGGGATCCTGATAGAGGAAGAGAAGATCAGAGATATTCGGTGGAATGGTTACCGGCCCAAAGCCGTGATCTCTGTGAAAGACACCTTGAGGGCTTTAGGAGATCTTGCCCGAGCAAGGAGGCGTCAATTTGGGATCCCAGTAATTGCCATCACAGGAAGCAATGGAAAGACAACGACGAAGGAATTAATTTCTGCCTGTCTTGAGACCACCTTTCCTGTCCTTAAAACCGAAAGGAATCTAAACAATCTTATCGGACTCCCTCTTACCCTATTGGGTCTTGAAAGGAAGGAGAAGATCGCTGTCCTCGAGATGGGGATGAATGTACCAGGAGAGATCCAGCGGTTAACAGAGATCGCAGAACCAGATGTTGGAGTGATCACCAATATCGAGAAGGTCCATCTCGAAGGGCTGGGGAGCCTGGAAAGGGTCAAGCAGGAGAAGGGGGCACTGTTTCGATCGATGAGGAGAGATGGAACGATCTTTGTCAATCAAGATGATCCCAATGTGGTGGAACTGGCCCGGTCCTTCCCAGGCCAAAAGATTACGTTTGGAATCAAAAACCCGGCTGAAGTGATGGCCAAAGAGATTCGCTTTAGAGGAGCGGAGGGGACCTCGTTCACCTTGATCTTTGAAAGGGAGGTCGTGGAGGTGAACCTCAGACTGTTGGGAAAACATTTTGTTTCCAATGCCCTCTGTGCTGTGGCGGTAGCAAGCCTCTTTGGGATTGAGATCCTAAAGATCAAGGAAGCCCTCGAAGGATTTCAACCCTTCCCCATGCGAATGGAGGTAATCCCCTTGAGTTCTGGAAAGATGTTGATCAATGATGCTTACAATGCCAACCCAAAATCTATGGAGATGGCTCTGGAAACCCTTGCTGAACTAAAAGGGAAAGGGAGGGCTATCGTCGTGTTGGGCGACATGTTGGAATTAGGAGAGTTTGCGGAGGAGGCTCATCGAGAGATAGGCCGGAAGGTCCAGGAACTCTCCATCGATTTTCTTTTAGCCTTAGGGGAATGGGCCCCTGTGGTCGTGGAGTCGGCCATGCGCTCTGGAGTCCCCTCCGAGAGGGCGAAGGTGTTAGAGAATTACGCGGAAGCCATCTCCATTCTCAAAAAGGAGATGAAAGAGGGAGATTGGATCTTGGTTAAGGGATCGAGGAGGATGGGAATGGAAAAGGTTGTTGAGGCCCTAATGGGAAAGGAGGCTTAAAGGATGCTCTATCATCTTCTCTATCCCCTCCACGAGATCTACTCCTTTTTTAATGTGTTTCGTTATATTACCTTCAGGACGATCTATGCCATTCTAACTGCCTTACTGATCAGTTTCATCCTGGGACCATGGTTGATTAAAAAATTAAAAGCCTTTCAGATTGGGCAGGTGGTTCGGGAAGATGTGCCCTCCCGACATTTGACCAAGAATGGGACCCCCACCATGGGGGGGAGCCTGATCCTTACCGCTATTCTCCTCCCTGCCCTTTTATGGTCAGATCTCACAAATCCTTATATCTGGATTGTCCTATTGACCAGTTTAGGATTTGGGTTTCTTGGGTTTTGGGACGATTTTAAAAAAGTTCGTGATAAAAATGGTCTTGGGCTTAAGGCTCGATATAAGTTTCCGATTCAGATCGCTTTTGGCCTGATGGCCAGTCTGGTTCTTTTCAATATCGTTGAACACGATTCAAGGCTGATCTTTCCTTTTTTCAAGAGGGTGACGCCGGATATCGGAGATTGGTATATCCTTTTTTCGGTTCTGGTGATTGTCGGAACAGCCAATGCGGTAAACTTGACCGATGGATTGGATGGGTTGGCCATAGGTCCGGTTCTCATTGCGGCCGGGACGTTTATGCTTTTCTGTTACCTTGCAGGAAATTTCAAGTTTGCTACCTATCTTCAGATTCCATTTGTAAGGGGAAGCGGAGAGTTAACCATTTTGTGTGGGGCCTTAGTGGGCTCAGGCCTTGGCTTTCTATGGTTTAATACCTATCCTGCCCAGATCTTCATGGGTGATGTTGGATCTTTGGCTCTGGGAGCAGCGTTGGGCACCATTGCCGTGATTACCAAGCAGGAGTTTCTATTGGTGATCGTTGGCGGAATTTTTGTCATCGAGGCCCTCTCGGTCATTATTCAGGTTGGATCCTACCAATTGCGCAGGAAGAGAATCTTTCGGATGGCTCCCCTCCACCATCATTTTGAATTGAAGGGGTGGGCAGAACCTAAGATTATCGTTCGGTTCTGGATCATTGGGATCATTTTAGGACTCATTGCAATCAGCACCCTGAAACTCAGGTAAAAGACGATTCAGCGTTTAGGGAGATGAGTTGAGAATTACGGACCTGAAAGAAGGATACGAAAAAGGGTATTAATGGATCTCAAAGGAAGAAGAGTATTGGTGGTTGGATTGGCCCGGACAGGAGTGGCGACGGCCAAATTCCTTAAGGCCAAAGGTGCGATAGTAAGCACTACAGAGTTAAAACCAAAAGAAGAGATGGGAGAAGTGGTTCAGGAGTTAAGCGGACTCGATCTTTCTACAGAATGGGGGGGACATCAAACCAAGACCTTTCTTCATCAGGACCTCATTGTGGTGAGTCCGGGCGTGGATTTGAAGATCGAACCCATTCAGAGGGCGATGGGAAAAGGGATTCCCATTCTCAGTGAGATTGAACTGGCTTACCAATTCATCGATCTTCCAATCATTGCGGTGACCGGAACGAATGGGAAGACCACCACTACCCTCCTCATTGGAGAGATGTTGAAGGAAGATGGGAAGAAAGTAGCAGTAGGAGGAAATGTGGGAGATCCCTTAATCCTTTTTGCCGATGGCCAGGATGGGCGGGAGGTCCTGGTGGCCGAGCTCTCCAGTTTTCAGTTGGAGGCGATTGAAACCTTTAAGCCCTGGCTTTCTGTCCTCCTCAATATCACCGAAGACCACCTGGATCGATACCCTCGTTATGAAGATTACATCAAGGCTAAGGCAAAGATCTTTTTAAATCAGACCTCCTCGGATTTTGCCCTTCTTAATCAAGACGACCCCGAGGTGATGAAATTGGTGAAGGGGGTAAGGGCAAAAAAATTTTTCTTCAGTTTGAAGACAAGGCCTAAGGAAGGGGCCTTCTCCAATGGAAAGACCATTTATCTTAACCTGGATGAGATAGAGGAGGAGTATTCTCTAACCCAAGTTTCCTTGAAAGGGATCCATAATGTGGAGAATATGATGGCCGCGATCGTGGCCTCTCGGCTTTACGGGTGTTCAAAGAAAGCGATTGAAACAGTTCTCCACCAGTTCAAAGGTCTTGAACATCGTCTCGAATTTGTTCGGGAGATTGGAGGCATCCTTTTTTACAACGATTCTAAAGGGACCAATGTGGGTTCGGTGGTCAAATCGCTTCAGAGTTTTTCAAACCCCATCCACCTCATTGCAGGTGGAAAGGATAAGAAAACAGATCTCACCCCTCTTCGGGAATTCATCCGAACTCGGGTGAAAGAGTTAATTTTGATCGGTGAGGCCAAAGAAAGGATGAACCGAGAATTAGGGGGATTGACTTCCACCCTTATGGCGGAAACCTTGGAGGAGGCTGTTCAAATCGCTTACCAACATGCAAAGGCAGGGGAGATCATCCTTCTTTCACCTGCTTGTTCAAGTTTCGATATGTTCAAAGATTATAAGGAGAGGGGAAGGGTATTTAAAGAAATCGTCAACCGTCTTTGAAAGGAGAATAGAATCGTTCGGGGGAATCGTTTTAGAGGTGGTTGACCGGTTGAGACTCTGAATTTCAACTTTTAGAACTTCGTTATGAAAGCGAAAAGAAGGTTTGATTTTATTCTACTCATCGTAACCCTTGCTCTGGTTTCTATTGGGATCATCATGGTCTATAGCACCAGTGCCATCCTGGCTGGGGATCGTTTTGGAGATCCCTACTACTTTCTAAAAAGGCAACTCCTCTTTGCAGGAATTGGGCTTGTTTTGATGACCTTTATGATCTTTTTCAACCATGAGGTTTTAAAAAAGTTTGCCTACCCCATTCTCATCTCCTCCATTCTGCTGTTGATTGCAGTCTTGATTCCAGGGATAGGGCATCGGGCTGGAGGGGCGATGCGGTGGATAAGGATTCAATCCTTCTCGTTTCAACCCTCTGAGTTCGCCAAATTGGGCCTGATCATTTTCATGGCTTACTTTTTAACAAAGAAAGAGGAGAAGATTCGAAGTTTCTCCTTTGGATTTCTCCCCACCCTCCTCCTCTCAGGACTCGTCATTGCCTTAGTGGTGAAGGAACCCGATTTTGGCGCAGCCCTCTTTTTAGCTGTCATGGTCTTTCTCCTTCTTTTTGTCAGTGGGGCGAGGGTGATCTACATTGCCGGGGCGATCCTGATGAGTACCCCGGTGGTCTACTATTTTTTAACCCGTGCGGCTTATCGTTACAAAAGGCTCATCAGTTTTATCCGCCCGTGGGAAGACCCGACGGGCACCAGTTTCCAGATCATTCAATCTTTTCTCTCCTTTGGCTCAGGAGGACTTTTCGGTTTGGGATTGGGGGAAGGAAGACAGAAGCTCTTCTTCCTCCCTGCCCCGCATACCGATTTCATCTTTTCGGTCATTGGAGAAGAATTAGGACTAGTGGGCGCTCTGATCGTCGTGTTGTTATTCTTCATTTTGACTTTGAGGGGGATTCAAATTTCCTTCTCCCTCGAAGATCGGTTTGGTGCCTATCTGGCATTGGGGATCACGTTAATGATCTCTCTTCAAGCGGTGATCAATATGGGAGTTGTCTTAGGACTCCTTCCAACAAAAGGGTTGCCCCTCCCTCTGGTCAGCTATGGAGGGACATCCTTGATCACCAATCTGATCGGGATTGGGATACTCCTCCGGCTTTCGTACCTTATGGAGCGAAGATGAAATTGGTCATCGCTGGGGGTGGAACAGGAGGTCATCTTTTTCCGGGTATGGCAATCGCAGAGGCCTTTGTGGACAGAGAGGCTGGGAATGAAGTGCTCTTCATTGGAACGGAAAGAGGAATTGAGGTTCAAGTCCTGACGGGAGGTCAATTTCCTTTGAAGACAATTCAGGTCTTCCCCATCAAGGGAGGATCCCTTTTAAGAAAGGGAAGGGCCCTATGGAGCCTTCCAAAGGCTATTTGCGAGGCCCTCACCATCCTCAAAGAGTTTCGTCCTCAGTTGGTCCTGGGAGTGGGAGGATATGCATCGGGTCCTGTGATTTTAGCTGCCCTTCTCCTGGGGATAAAAAGGGCGATCCACGAACAGAATGTCATTCCAGGGATGACCAATCGCCTCCTGAGATGGTTTAGCCAGAAGATATTTATCTCCTTTGAAGAGACCCAAAGATATTTTCCAAAAAAGAAGACCGTCCTCACCGGGAATCCGATCCGAAAACAGTTCTTTTCCTACTCTCCGACCGAGAGAGAAGAAATAGAGGGAAAGAGAAAGGATCGCTTTACCGTCTTAGTGTTAGGGGGAAGTACAGGGGCGCACCGGATTAATGAGAAGATGGTGGAAGCACTTGGCTTCCTTCAGGGCATCAAATCGCATCTTCGATTTATCCACCAGACAGGTCGCACCGATTTTGATTTTGTTTCAAAAAGTTATCAAGAGAAAGGGTTTGAGGCGGTTGTCAAACCGTTTATTGAAAATATGGCTTCCACCTATCAGATCTCTGACCTTGTGATCAGCAGGGCGGGTGCAAGCACCCTTTCGGAATTGGCCCTCTGTGGGAAAGCAGCCATCCTCATTCCCTATCCCTATGCTGCCCATCACCATCAACGCCTCAATGCCCAGAGATTGGTGAGTTTAGGGGCGGCCAGGATGATTCAGGATGAAGAGGTGAGCGGAGAACGTTTGGCCGAAATGGTGCTCCATTTCTATCAACATCCTGAAGAAAGGGCGAGGTTGGAGGAGGCGATTTTAAAGGTGGCTCGGCCAAGGGCGGCCGAAGAGATTGTGGACTACTGTTACCGATGGGTTGGAAGATTGGAATAATGGGAAATGGGAGAGTGGGCTCCCTTTAGGATTTGAGTTGAGGGATGTATCGAAAAGGGAAGATTCAACATATCCATTTTGTAGGAATTGGTGGGATTGGGATGAGTGGAATTGCAGAGGTCCTACTCAACTTAGGCTACCACATCAGTGGTTCGGATATTAAGGAGACAGAGATCACCCGGAGATTACAAAGCCTGGGATGTGAGATCTCCTATGGCCATCAAAAAGAGAACGTTAAGGAAGCCGATGTGGTGGTGGTTTCCTCTGCCATCCGTCCTGGAAATCCTGAGGTGGAGGCGGCAGAGCAGAGGCTCATCCCCGTAATTCCAAGAGCAGAGATGCTTGCAGAGTTGATGCGGATGAAGATCGGGATTGCGATTGCAGGAACCCATGGCAAGACCACCACGACTTCCCTGATTGCCACTGTCCTGGCAGCCGCAGGGCTTGATCCAACAGTGGTGATCGGAGGGAGGCTCAATAGCCTCGGAAGCAATGCCCGATTGGGCCAAGGAGATTTCCTGGTTGCAGAGGCTGATGAGAGCGATGGTTCCTTTCTCAAATTGATGCCCACAATTGCAGTGGTGACCAATATCGATCCAGAACATCTCGATTACTATAAAGGGATCGAGGAGATTAAGGAGGCCTTTCTCAATTTCTTGGATAAGATTCCCTTCTTTGGCTTAGCAGTGCTCTGCCTCGATCACCCCAATATCCAAACGCTCATCCCAAGATTGAAGAAACGCTTTGTCACCTATGGATTGTCCACTCAGGCTGATTTTCAGGCCAAAGAGATTACCTTTGAAGGACTTTCAACCAGTTTCGACGTTCTTCACCAGCGAAGGGAGATTGGAAGGCTGAAGATTCAAATGCCTGGGCTTCATAATGTGTATAATGCACTGGCTACTGTAGCCACTGCCTTTGAGTTAGAGATTCCCTTCAAAATGGTTCAAGACGCCCTTTGCGATTTCAGTGGAATCCAGAGGAGATTTCAAATCAAGGGAGAGAAGAAGGGGATTCTGGTGGTAGATGATTATGGACATCATCCTGTGGAGATTATGGCCACCCTGAGGGCTGCGAGAATAGGGTGGCAGAGAAGAGTCTTGGCGGTGTTTCAACCCCATCGATATACCCGAACGAAAGCACTGTTTCAGGAATTTTTAACCGCCTTTTACGATGCTGATCTTCTCATCCTTACGGAGATTTACCCAGCAGGAGAGGATCGGATTGAAGGAGTTGAAGCCCGAGCCCTTTTTGAGGGGATTCGCGAGTATGGCCATAAAAATGTGGCTTATTTCAAAGAGAAGAAAGAAGTGGTGGAACATCTTCTCGGAGTTGTGGCTCCAGGAGATATGGTGATCACCCTCGGGGCTGGAGACATCTGGCAGGTAGCAGATGAATTGTTGGAACGTTTGAATTGATCGTTGAGAGTAATGTTTCATGATGGCTACGTCACTCTCGAACCATGAGCATTATCGTTCGATCAAGGCTAAGGTTAGGAAGCCAGTTTGGGCAAGGTGAGAGACCAAAACGAATTCTTTAAGACCAATGACCTAACTCCTATACCAAACCGGCATCCTCGCCATAACCCTGACCTGGAGACTTTATTTACAATTAGTTCGGGTTTTCAGTTTCAGATTTTTACACCGGACTCTAAACTCCGAACTCCAAACTTATGATTATGGAGCGCGATTATAAAAAAGAGGCCATGGGTTTGATTCAGGGAAGGGTGATTTTCGACGCCCCCATGAGGCAATTTACATCGATCAAGGTGGGCGGCCCAGCGGATAGCCTCCTTTTCCCAAAGAATTTAGAAGAGTTGAGGAAGGCGATCCTCCATGCGAATCGGAAAAAGATCCCTTTCCTTATATTGGGGAAAGGGACAAACCTGATTGTAAGGGATAAGGGGATTCGAGGGTGGGTGATTAGCCTCACCCAGGGGTTGAATAAGATTCGGATGGAGGGAGAGCGGGTGGAAGCAGAGGCAGGGTTGCCAATTCATCGCCTGGTTCAGTTTACGGTAGAGAAAGGGCTTACCGGACTCGAGCCCTTCTTTGGTATTCCAGGCACTGTGGGAGGTGGGTTGGCCATGAATGCAGGGGCCTGGGGAGTGGAGATGAAAGATGTAGTGCAATCCCTTACCCTAATGAAAGAGGATGGAACCATTCTGGAGAAACCCCGTTCGAAACTTAAATTCTCATATCGAAAGTTAGCCATTTCTCCCTCATGGGTGATTCTCAAAGGTGTTTTTCAATTAAAGAAGGGGAAAAAGGAAGAGATCCTTGAAAAAATAAAATCCTATTCAGAATTGAGAAAGAGGACCCAGCCCTTGGATTACCCAAGCGCTGGCTCTATCTTTAAAAATCCCAAAGAGGGTCCTGCAGGAAAATGGATCGAACAGGCAGGATTGAAGGGATTTAAGATGGGACAGGCCATGATCTCTGACCTCCACGCCAATTTCATCATCAATCTTGGAAAGGCGACTGCTGATGAAGTCATCCATCTGATGGATTGGGTGGAAAAGAGGGTCTTTGAAGAGAAGGGCATCTCCCTCGAAAGGGAGGTGAAGGTGGTTGGAGAGGCCTAATTGCCAAATTCAAAACGAAGATCGGGAATGAAGGAGAGGGGTTGGTCGAACAGGGGATGAAAGACCAATCGTTTAAGAAAAAGAGGATTGGAGTATTGATGGGCGGACTCTCCAGGGAGAGGGAGATTTCTCTCAAAACAGGGAAGGCCATTATGAAGGCTTTGTTGGATAAAGGTTATTCTGTTTGTCCGATTGATGTAGGTGAGGACATTGCTGAAAGATTACTGAAAGAGAAGATTGAATGCGCCTTTGTTGCCCTCCATGGAAGATTTGGAGAAGACGGAACGATTCAGGGCATGTTGGAAATGATGAGGATTCCTTATACAGGGTCGGGGGTCTTAGCCAGTGCCCTGGCCATGCATAAGGTGATGGCCAAGAGGATTTTCATTTATGAAAATATCCCCACCCCTCGGTTTATGGCTCTCCGTCGGGAGGAGATTGAGAGAGATCCTAAGGAGGTTTTCTCTTTTCCACTTCCAATGGTGGTCAAACCTGCAAGAGAGGGCTCCACGATTGGAACCTCCATTGTCAGAACGGAGAGAGAAATCCTTCCTGCCCTGAAAGAGGCTGGGAGATACGATGATGAAATTCTGATCGAAGAGTTCATGAAGGGGAAGGAGATCACCGTTGGGATTCTTGGAGAGATTCCACTGCCCATCATTGAAATTCTTCCGAAAAGTGGTTTTTACGATTTCCACTCCAAATACACAAAGGGCGAGACAGAATACATCATCCCTGCAAGGATTCCAAGGGAGAAGTATCTCTATGCCCAGGAGATCAGTCTGAGGGCATTTCGGTCATTGGGATGTTCTGGTTTTGCCAGAGTCGATTTAATGACCGATGAGGAGGCCTCCCCATTTATCATCGATGTCAACACGATGCCAGGAATGACGGAGACCAGCCTCTTGCCCAAGGCTGCCAGTTTTGCGGGCATCTCCTTTGAGGAGTTGGTGGAGAGAATCTTATTGGGAGCCTCCTTAAAACTGGAGGGGGGAAGGTAGAAAGTGGAGGGTGGAGATATAAGAGACGGCTCCTTTACACTTTTAGGTGCAGATGGGAAAATGGCAGAGACGGTTACGATCAAAGAAGAGAGGTTCTTAAGGCCCAAAAAAAAGGCAGGCGTAGGGGGAGGGCAAAAATTCGAAAAGGCGATCCGAAAGGCAATCCGTGTGGCGTTTAAAATTCTGATCCTCTCTTTACTCCTATTTGTTGGCCATCGATTTTATCTTTTTCTTTTGGAAGACCCATTTTTTCGGATAAGGGAGATCAAAGTAGAGGGTTGCAAAAAGGTTTCAAGAGAAGAACTCCTTGGTCTTCTGCGGGTGGAAGGGATGCCTAACCTCTTTACCCTTCGCCTTAAAGAGATTTCCAGGCGGTTGGAATCCCACCCATGGGTGGAGCAGGTGAGGATAAAAAAGGTGTTTCCTGATAAGATTTGGATTCAGGTTGAGGAGAGAAAGCCCATTGCCATTGTCCAACTGGAGGAACCCTACTATATTGACGCCCAGGGGGTGATCTTTTCACCCGTTGGAGATCAGGACAAATATGATTATCCATTTTTAACTGGACTGACCCATCAGGCTCTCAAACAGGATGCTTCTACCACGCAGATCCTCATTAAGAAAGCACTGGAATTTCTTAGCCTCGCCGAAAGAGAGAAGCCATCCCCTTTAAAAGAGATTTCAGAGATCCATTTGGAAAAGACGCTGGGTCTCCGCTGTTTCTCACAGTCCGATCATCTGTGGGTCAGAATGGGATGGGAAGAGTTCGGGGAAAAGTTAAGGAGACTCTCCTTGGTCTGGGCAGACCTGAAAAGGAGAGGAATTTCCGTAACCTCAATTGATTGCAATGATATAAGAAGAATTGTGGTCAAAAAGAACCCTCAAGAGAGGGGAGTTGAAAGGAGGTGATCAAGAGGTGGGAAAGAAGACTCCATTGGTGGTCGGATTGGATATTGGCACCACCAAGATCTGTACAGTGGTTGGGGAATTAGAGGATGGGCAGGTCAATATCATTGGTCTTGGGACCCATCCTTCCAAGGGATTAAGAAAGGGGGTGGTCATCAATATCGAGAGCACGGTCCAATCGATTAAGAAGGCGGTCGAGGAGGCCGAGTTGATGGCGGATTGCCATATCACCTCGGTTTATGCAGGGATTGCGGGTGGACATATTAAAGGGATTAACAGCCATGGGGTCATTGCCATCAAGAATAAAGAGATCGGGCCCAATGACGTGAAGCGGGTCATCGATGCTGCCAGTGCAGTGGCAATCCCTATGGATCGAGAGGTGATTCACATTATTCCCCAGGAGTTTATTGTGGATGACCAGGATGGAATCAAAGATCCAGTTGGGATGTCCGGAGTGAGGTTAGAAGGAAGGGTTCATATTGTGACCGGTGCTATTACCTCTGCTCAGAATATCATCAAATGTGCAAACCGTGCAGGTCTCGATGTGGATGATATTGTCTTGGAGCAGTTAGGTTCCAGTGAGGCGGTCTTGACTCCCGAGGAGAAGGACCTCGGGGTTGCCATCATTGATATCGGAGGAGGGACCACAGACCTGGTCATCTTTTCAAACGGTTCCATAAAACATACAGCCGTCTTTTCCTTGGCAGGGAACCATATCACCAGCGATATCTCCATGGGGCTTCGCACGCCACTCGAGGAGGCGGAAAAGATTAAGATCCGATATGGTTGTGCTTTAACCTCCATGATTGGAAGGGATGAGACGATCGAAGTTCCCAGCGTCGGGGGAAGAAAACCTCGCATCCTTTCCAGACAAACCTTAGGGGAGATCATCGAACCCCGGGTCGAGGAAATCCTCACCCTCGTTCATCATGAGGTAGTAAGAACAGGATATGGCAATCTGATCGCCTCTGGCATTGTCCTCACAGGTGGAAGTTCCATCATGGAGGGGGTTCCTGAACTGGCAGAGCAGATTTTTAATGTCCCTGTTCGCAGGGGAACACCTATTGGAATCGGGGGTCTGGTCGATTTAGTAAACAGCCCTCTTTATGCCACAGGGGTGGGTTTGGTTCTCTATGGGAGCCGGAACAGATTCCAGAGTCGGTTTAAGGTGGGTGAGGGCAATATCTTCAGTAAAGTGACTCATCGAATGAAAGAGTGGATTGGAGAATTCTTTTAAACCATTGTTGAATATTTGGAATTGTTTCGTGTTTCGGATTTCGATATTCAGAAATTAATCTTTTAAAAAGGAGGAGGATATGATCGAATTCGACGAAAACAGAAATATGGCCGCCAAAGTCAAGATCATCGGTGTTGGAGGAGGGGGAAATAATGCCCTCAACACGATGATATCCTATCAACTCGGGGGCGTAGATTTTATCGCAGCCAATACGGATGCTCAGGCGTTGGCGGCAAATCTCGCTCCATTTAAATTGCAGTTGGGTGCAAATTTAACGAAGGGATTGGGAGCAGGGGCCAATCCAGAGATTGGAAGGAAGGCTGCGCTGGAGGATGTGGATAAGATTCGTGAGGCTTTAGTGGGTTCGGATATGGTCTTTATCACCGCCGGATTGGGCGGAGGAACCGGCACAGGTGGGGCACCGGTGATTGCTGAGGTGGCCAGAGAGGTAGGAGCCCTCACGGTAGCCATTGTAACCAAACCCTTCCACTTCGAGGGGAAGAAGAGGATGAAACAAGCCGAGGAGGGGCTGGCCAATCTCCGAATGACCGCCGACGCCTTAATCACTATTCCCAATCAGCGCCTTCTCAGCATCAGCGGGAAGAGTATGACCCTTCTCGAAGCCTTTAGAAAGGCAGACGAGATCCTCTACCATGCAGCCAAAGGGATCTCGGATATCATTGTGGGCCACGGGATCATCAATCTGGATTTTGCCGATGTTCGAACCATCATGTCCGAGACAGGGATGGCTTTGATGGGGACAGGAATTGCCTTAGGAGAGAATCGAGCCGTAGAGGCCGCCCAGAAGGCGATCTCCAGTCCTCTATTGGAGGATATCTCCATTGAAGGGGCGCGAGGCCTTCTCATTAATATCACCGGGGGCGAAAACATGACCCTCAACGAGATCAACGAGGCAGTCTCTGTGATCCAGAAAGAGGCCCATGAGGATGCCAACATCATTTGGGGGATGGTGATTGATAAGATGATGACCGAAGAGATCCGGGTGACCGTGATCGCTACTGGATTCGGGAAGGCTGAGGAGAAAAGGGTCTCTCAATTTAAAAAGATCTCTTCTCATCCCTTCGGGTTTAGAGAGAGTCAGAAAAACATTCCACCCTTCTCCTTTAGTGTGAAGGAGAGCAATCGAGATATCCCTACTTTTATGAGGAGGGTAAGGGCCACAGAACGATACGATGAGGTAAAGTTAGATTTAGAACCCGATTTCCCAGCACAGGATGAGGATCGTTTTGACATTCCAACCTTTCTAAGGAAACAGGCCGACTGAATCGGAAGATGGCAGAGAGTTGATGGTGGGTAGTGGAAGCTAAAAATTATTCGATGGATTCGTAAAAATCTGATATATTTAGGTCGGATGACAACTATCCACATTCCACTTTCCACTTACGGAAAATGACTTCCTGGAAACTGATTCAGAGGGCCAAAGCCATTCTTGAGAAAGAAAGAGGAACGATCCTAAAACCATGGGGCGGTCGGATTTCTATCTGTCTTATCTATCCCAATTCCTACCATGTAGGAATGTCCAACCTTGGTTTCCAGACAGTTTATTCCCTTTTAAATGCTGAAGAGGATGTGGTTTGCGAGAGGGCCTTTCTTCCAGAGAAAGAAGACCTTGAGGAACATCAGCGGTCTGAAACCCCCCTCTTTTCTTTAGAATCTCAGAAGCCCCTTTCTCAGTTCGATCTTTTAGCCTTTTCCATCTCTTTTGAGAATGATTACCTCCATATCCTTTCCATTTTTGAATTGGCACGAATTCCCCTGTTAAGCCAGAATCGAAGGGAAGGGGATCCCCTGGTCATTGGAGGAGGAGTTTCTGTCTTTTTAAATCCTGAGCCCATCAGTCCTTTTTTTGACCTCTTTATCCTCGGAGAAGCAGAGGAGGTGGTCAGGGAGTTTTTGGGGGTCTTTCGGAAATGGCGGGTTAAAAGAGGAAATGGAAAAGAGGCTCTTTTAAGGGAGTTGTCAAAAGTAGAAGGGGTCTATATTCCAAAGTTATATCAGGTGGTCTATAAAGAGGACGGTCGGCTTGAGGCGATGATTCCGGAGCCAGGAATTTCTCATAAAGTAAAGCGGAGATGGGTGAAAGAGATTGACCGATTCCCTACCCGTTCTGTGCTCTTTACCCCTGAGACCGAATTTAAAGAGATGGTTCTGGTGGAGGTAAACCGTGGTTGTCCGAGGGGATGTCGTTTCTGCGCCGCTTATTCGGCCTACTACCCATTTCGAAACCGGAGCCTCTACGGGTTATCCTCCATCATTCAAGGCGCCCTTTTAGAGGGAGGAAGAATTGGTCTTACAGGGACAGCGGTTTCCGATCATCCCCAACTCCTTCCAATATGCCAGAGTATTCTCTCTAAACAGGGAAAAATATCCACATCCTCTTTAAGGGTGGATGCCATCCATCCTTTATTGACCCAATGTCTCAAGGAGGCCCAGGGGCAAACCCTTTCGATTGCTCCAGAGGCAGGCTCTGAGAGGCTTCGAAGGATTTTGGGAAAAGATTATACCGATGAAGAGATTTTAAGGGCGATCGACATCTTAGTGGAGAATGGTATTTTTCAAATTAAAAATTATTTTTTAATGGGTATTCCTTCTGAGACCGATGAGGATGTGAAAGGGATCCTCATTTTGGCTAAAAAAATTCGCCACCATATCGTTTCCAAGAGAAGGGGGCAAGAGGGCAGATGGAGATTGGTGTTAAGTGTGAACCCCTTTATCCCAAAACCCGCCACCCCTTTCCAATGGGCCCCCATGGAGAGAGTCAATGAGTTGAAAAGGAAGTTGAAGATTGTTCAAAAGGGGATTGAAAAGGGCCAGGGGATGAAGTTGATCCATGACCTTCCAAAGTGGGCTTTTATTCAAGCCCTTCTTTCAAGAGGGGATCGGAGGGTGAGTAGAATCCTGATCAGTGCCCATCGCTCCCAAGGGGATTGGAGCCGGGCCCTTCGAGAGACGGACCTCAACCCTGATTTCTATGTCTATCGGGAGAGGGATTTAGATGAAATCTTTCCCTGGGATTTTATTGACCACGGAATCCCAAAAGAGAAATTGAAAGAGGAATATTTAAAGGCAATGAAAGAAGCAGGGATCAAGAGATAACGAGGGACGATGGACGATGGACGAGGGACGAGGGACAAAAGGAGGAAGGAGGAGGGAGTTTAGATGAGGGTTGAGAAGGTAAATTTTTTGAGTGAAGGGATGAAGGTTTCAGGTGTACTTCACCTTCCCGAAAGGGATCGGCCTCCGTGTGTGATTGCTTCTCATGGCTTGCTTTCGAGTAAGGATAGTGAGAAGTATATCACGCTTGGAAACCGAATTGCAGAAGAAGGAATTGCCCTCCTTCGGTTTGATTTCAGGGGAATCGGGGAGAGTGAGGGTGGAGAGGAGGATAATACAATTAGCAAAAAACTGATTGATCTTTCCTCCGCCATCAATTTTATCCGGTCCTATCCCACCTTGGGAAGTCAGATAGGGTTGATTGGGTCAAGCCTCGGTGGTTTTCTCTCCTTGATCATGGCCTCAATGGATAAAGGAATCAGTGCGGTGGTCGTTTGGGCCACCCCACTTCAAATGGATGATTTAAGATCAAAGGGGCAAGGGGAAGAATATCCTCTTCCACCCAAAGCCTTTTTTGACGATCTTCCCAGACACCAATTGTTTGACCATCTGCCAGCGGTGTCCAATTGTTTAATCATTCATGGAGAGAGGGATGAACTGGTTCCCTTAGAACAACCCCTGGAGATCTTTCGGAATCTCAACCTCCCCAAGGAGATCCATATCCTTGGAGGGGCAGACCATCGTCTCTTAGATCCTCACCACCGAGAGCGTGCCATTGACCTGACCCTGGACTGGTTCAAAAGATATCTTTAAGAGGGGGGATAGATAAAAAACATTTATACCTCAAAGATTTTATATTTTTGATCACGTTGTGATTTTCAACTTTTTATGATAATTTAAGGTAAATTAAAATAATTGGTCACCACAATGAGACAGAAGACTTTCTTTTTAAGCCAAGACCAGAAAGAGCAAATGATAAAAACCCTTGTAGAGGTTTTAAGACACTATGAGGAAATTGAGTTTGCATATCTCTACGGCTCCTTTCTCAATACGCTTCCTTTCCATGATATTGATTTGGGCATATACGTCAAAGGGATCAAAGAGGAAGAATCCACCCCTTATGGTCTTGACTTGAGTCAAGAACTCAGTGAAAAGATGAAGATTCCTGTAGAGGTTCGGATCTTGAACTTTGTGCCGATCTTATTTTTATATCATGTGATTCGTGGACTTCTTATTTTCGAAAGAAATGAAGAAGTACGTGTTCAGGTTGTAGAAAAAACGGTTCAGAGGTACCTTGATTTGAAACCCATGATTCATGGAGGAATTAAGGAGGCTTTTGGTGGATGAATTTAAATGAGGAACTGATAAAGACACGCTGCCAGGAAATTGAAGAGTGTTTAGGACGCCTTGAAAGAATTGGAGGAAAGCCTAAGGAAGAATTTTTAAGGGATCAGGATTTGAAAGATATTGCCTGTTATCGTTTGCTTGTGGCTATTGAGGCAGCCCTTGGATTGTGTTATCACGTGTCAGCAAAAAGACTTAAAAAGGTTCCGGAAGGATATGCAGAATGTTTTTCTATCTTATCAGATTCTGGGATCATTCCTTCAGACTTATCCGAAAGATTACAAAAAATGGCTAGATTTCGCAATTTACTTGTCCACATGTACTGGAAGGTGGATTACAACACTCTTTATGAAATGATCCAAAACAATCTTAACGATCTTCGTCAATTCTCAAAATCTATCGTCGCCCTTTTATGAAAGGAAATATCGCTATTTGGGGTCATATTTGAAGTCAGGCATAAATAAGCACACAACGCCCCTCCCCACGCCCCCTGACGACTCCGACTCAAACTGTATAAGAGATCTAAAGGAGTTTTAAATGCCCATCCTACCCCAACAACAATCTCCTCAAGCCCAATTTCATAAGAAAATGGAAGAACCTGATTTATACGCCACCCCACCTCCTCAAGATACCCATCGTCCCCAAAAAACGCTGATCTTTCGTTTCATAAAAATTGCCTCGATGCCCTTGAACCAGCCGATCCCTCACATAGATCTTGTATCTTCTCCTCGCTACCCCTCTTCTGTCCGAAAACTGACCAAGCACCTGTTCAATGTCAGCAATAGAATTTTTATCAACCCCCAAATACGAACGATAGCTACTCCAAAGATAATTCACAGGGTTCCTTACTAATCCAGCCCGCACAGGATTCACGTGTATATAGAAATTAAAGCCGGTGCATGAGCTTTGATAGGTTTGTCTCCCCTGTCTCAATAAGAAGGTGGATATGGGTGGGCATCAATACATAAGCATAAGGAAGGAAATCAAACTGCTCCTTATATTCGCGAAAAAACTTAAGATAGAGTTTATAGTCCTCAGCCTCTCGGGAAGTGGACTCGTGGTTCCTTGCCATATCAGATACATATCAATTCTGATGGCCTTGTGTCAATACTTATTTATTTATGCCTGACCCCATTTTCCCATTTTCTGTCAGGAGTTGAGCGTAGATCTCTTTTTACCTTTACGACATAATCAGGAGAAACCTAAAATTTTTACTGAAATATCAATGAATTAGGATAAAACTGATAGACGGTCAGCATGCCAAAATATTGACATTATCGTGGCAATTCAATATTATTTACTTTAACCATAATCAAAATGTGTAGGAAAATTAAGTTTAATAACTAATGAGACACATTTAAAATGAGGACTCTTAGGAGTCCTGGAAGGGAGGAGAAAAATGAATGAGAGGGGAAATAAAATGGATCGCAGAACATTTGTGAAGACTTCATTAACAGTGGGTGCAGGGTTAGCTTTAACAGCATCCATGAGGGATTGGCTATGGGAGAAATCTATAGCTGGAAGCGATTTGGCTGATTTGCCACTTTCCCAATTATCTAAAATGATCCGGGGTGGAGAGATCAGTTGTAAGCAACTTGTCGAAGTATACCTTGAGCGAATTCGAAAACTTGATGGACCAAATGGTATAAATGCTTACATTACCGTTGATGAAGGTGGAGCTATCCAACAGGCTGAAGAACTTGATAATCTTGCAAAAAAGAAGAAGTTTAAAGGGCTCTTGCATGGTTTACCAATCGCAATTAAGGATAACATTGATACAAAAGATTTACGAACAACTGGAGGTTCAAAGATCCTTGTTTCCTGGAAACCGCCAATGGATGCTCATGTTGTCAACAAGTTGAAAAAAGCTGGGGCCATCATTTTAGGAAAAACTAACTTGCATGAGTTTGCCTTTGGGATTACGACTAACAATCCTCATTATGGACCTACTCGAAATCCCTATGATTTTTCAAGAATTCCCGGGGGGTCAAGTGGAGGGTCGGGTGCTGCCACAGCAGCCGCTTTGTGTGCAGGTTCAATTGGTACCGACACGGGAGGATCGGTGAGAATACCGGCAGCTCTCTGCGGCGTTGTAGGGCTTAAGCCAACTTTGGGCAGAGTAGGAAGAGGAGGGATGATGTATTTATCCTTTACGCGGGATGTGATTGGTCCTATCACAAGAACGGTATTGGATTCAGCAATGATATTGGAAGTTATTGCCGGTGAGGATTCCAGAGACCCGGAAAGTTCTTCTAAACCTGTACCCCGTTATACTACCTTATTGAAAGGTGGCTTAAAAGGAAAAAAGTTTGGCATACCTAAAAATTATTTTTTTGATGTGCTTCATCCTGACACCCAAAAAGTAATGGATGAAGCAATTCAAGTAATACAAAAAATAGGTGGGACCATTAGAGAGGTGGAGGTGAAACATATGGATTTAGCCACGCCCACTGGCTTTAACATCGTTCTGGCAGAGTGCATCTACCATATGGAGGATTACCTAAAGGCCTTTGATCCCCAAGCCACTATTGACAAGTACCTGGATCAGTTGGGACCTGATGTAAAGAGTGTATTGGGAGGCCAAAAAGGAACTCCTGAGTCAAAGCCTGTCCCTGGTTATGTCTATGCAAAGTCAGTCCGTGAAGATCGCAACAAAATGATATCTGGTTTTAAAGAGGCATTGTCCGGGTTGGATGCACTGCTCCTTCCGACGACCCCCCTTCCGGCTTCCAAGATAGGCGAGGATGTAGAGACAGAGCTCCAGGGGAAAAAGGTTAATACTTTTCTGACATTTATCAGAAACTGTGATCCAGTGAGTGTGGTTGGTTATCCAGCAATTAGTGTTCCTGCTGGCTATAGCCAAAAGGGCCTTCCCATTGGCTTACAGATTGTCGCCCGGCCTTGGGAGGAAGACAAACTCCTCGCTATAGCTTATGCCTTCGAACAAACTACAAAAGTCCGAAGAAAACCAAGACTCTAAATAAAGTGCCTTAGGCCAATGGCCCCAGACACTTATAATTTTCTCCTAGGGGAAAGGTGTTAAGGAATCCATACGTGAAGAGAATCTAGACCACCCTTTTTAAAAATATATTCGGCAAGAGAAAAATTAAGGTTTGTCCTGAATTTATAGTAGAAAAGGGGGGGAGAAACTCATTTAGATGAAGCAAGAATGGGGTCAAATCTTTATCTTTGACTTTGTCTCCATCATCTCTTTTCAGGATGAATTAAATGGACTCATTTCTTAGACCACCTTTTTCAAGAATAAAGATTTGACCCCATTCTTAGCAAATAAATCCATTTGCCTAAACAGACCATTCCAGGTTAACATTTATAATATGGATTCTATCACTCATACGTTGGCGGGTGCGGTCATTGCTAAAGCCATTAATGATGAAAGACTCGGGAAATGGGGGACTGTGGCAGGCCTTGCGATGGGGTTTTTCCCTGATTCAGACTTTGTCCTGGGGCTTTTCGACCGGCATTTTTATCTTGAATATCACCGCGATTTTACTCATTCCCTTCTGTTGATTCCGTTCTATGCCCTTTTTTTTAGCTGGGTTTTTGTCAAGGTATCGAAACGTCCCCATTTCTGGGGGTTTTATAAAATCTGCCTCCCTGTCTTATTCAGCCATGTGGTCTTCGACCTCCTGACTTCTTATGGCACCATGATCTTTTCTCCCTTTTTTGAGCATCGATTTTCCTGGGATCTTGTTTTCATCATCGATCTGGTTTTCTCCTCAATTCTCTTTTTCCCATGGATGGTCAGTAGGTTCTGGAAGAGTAGAGATTATTGGATCTGTCGTGGGTCCCTTATCGGACTTACCCTTTATATCCTTTTCTGCTGGGTTCAGCACCATCAAGCCATTGGGCAGACAAAGGTCTTTGCAGAAAGTTTAGGGGAAGAGGTCCTCCAGATTGCCTCGCTTCCTCAGCCTCTCTCTCCCTATCGATGGGCCAATTATGTGGAGACCAGAGATCACGTCTATCAGGGGTTTATTGACCTTCGTTTAAAAGAGTCTCCTCAGTTTCCCAATTTGAAAGAGGAATCCCGGTCTGATTTTTCTCTCTCCCTCCAAAGATTAAAGAGCCTTTATCAACCTCCCCCAAAAGTCCACTACCAATCCTACCAAAAACTTCAGGGCTCTCCATGGGTAGAGAGAGCGATGATGACCAGAGGGGTGAAGTTTTACTACTGGTTCGCTCGATTTCCGGTGGTGAAATCCATCAATTCAAAAAATGGAAGACACCGGGTGGAATTCATGGATGTGAGGTTTCTCCTGCCGGGCCTTCGAACCCCGTTTGTATACTATATCGAATTTGATGATTCTGGAAAGATCTTCTCAGAGGGATTTTTAGAAGGAAGAAAAGATGTTAAAAAAATCAACTGATCGAATGAATCTCTTTTATCTTCCAACTCCCATACTCTTTTTTTAAGAGGACATCAAAAACAGTCTTGCTCTCCCTAAGTTGACCATCCGATTTTGAAGAAAATCGAATTGTCCACTCCACTCGAATCGAAGCCTTATTCTCAGATAAGGAATGTCGCTTTAGATCATAAGAGAGGTCGAGGTAATTGAAGGATTTCCAATTCTCAAGGGTACTTTTCCTTTTCGATTCTCGGTCTTTAAAATCGAAGGAATAGCAGGACATGAACAGCTCAATATCTTTTTGTAAATTTGCCCGACGAATGGTTTCAAGAAGGTTTTTTATATCCTCTATCTCTCTACCCTCCGAATAGGATGGGGTTGAGGTTTCCTTAGGGACAGGAGTATCTTTCTGTGGTTTATCATCCAGTTCTTTTGGTTCAGGCGTTGATAAGAGAGGGTTAGAAGAAGAGTTTGAAGGAATGAGACTAAGGGTCTCTTTGGAAAGAGGAATATCCTGTTGGGTTGGCTTGGGTGAAATCAAAGAATAGATGGACCAGAAAAGGTACCCCACTGCAACAATTAAGATAGTGATACTTATCGTTTGAAAGGATATTCCACGAATTTTTTTAATGCTCTTCCTTGGGAATTTAAATCCCTGGAACAACTGAACAATCGTTTTTTTCTCAGGTGTTTCTTCAGAAGGCTCAATCCCTAAAAGGTCTTCTCCCTCCACCAAGGGAGGAGTTCCTTTCTCCCTTTCCATCGGTGTTCGAATGAGGGAGGTTTTCTTTTTAAGGCCAACCTCAGGAAATTCTTTTCTTTCTTTCTTTGGAGGCTCATCTTTTAGGAGGAATTTTTCTTTCTTGGTTTCAAAGGGGACGGGTTCTTCCTTTTCTGGTTCGATTTCTTCCTGAGATTCTCTCTCCTCCTTTTTTTCAGGAGAAACTTCTTCGACCAGGGAAGAGCCGCAACGAATGCAAAGAGTGCTTCGTTCATAGATCAATTTACAGTTAGGACAGATCAGCCTTCTGGGTCTCTCTGAGGTTTCTTCACTAAAAATAGGGGATAAAGGGGTGGATTCTTTGCCATCCTCTCTCGTCAGGGGTGGAGGGGAGGGTACTTGAGCCCTCCTACCAAGAGGGGAACCACATTGGATACAGATTTCCCCGAATTCATAAGTGAGATGGCAATTCGGGCATACCAGAGGATTCCCCGAAATCTCCAATTCCTTTTTTTCAGGGGGAAGGATAGAGTTCTCTTTGGAGATAAGGATTGCTCCACATTCCCCACAGAATTTGTTGCCTTCCTTATATTCTATATGACATTTTGGGCAGAGAAGCATCTTATCTCTTTAAAAATATCGATCCTAATAGATCACATGGGCTTTGGTTTGTCAGAAGTTTTTGAAGGGGTGGGTTTAGGAGGTGCCATCGATGTAGCGGATTTAAAAACCCAGGCTTCTCTTCCATCATCAAGGCGGACTCGTAACCAATCTCCCTTTTCCTCAAGGACTGTCAAGGTTGTTCCCTTTTTTATGTTACCAATCACTTTATAACTTCCACCGGGCCCCTCACGGAGATTAACAGAGGACCATATCACATGGGTGGTCGGAAGGGTCGGTTTTGGGGTGACCAGAGGAGGTGGGGGAGGAGGTATAGAAACTTGAGGCGTGACCGTAGCCTTTGGAGGCTCAGGGGGTAAGGTTTGAGGGGGTGGAGGAGGAGCATGGGGAAGAACCCTGTAGTAATCCAGAGGGATTTTGGCCACAATGAAACTCACTGAATCCTCAATCGCTTTTCGAATGGCTTTCTCCATCGGGGTCTTTGAAAAATCCTTAAATATCGTTGGTAATTCTCCTCCTGCCTTCTTTGGTGTTTCACCGAAGTCTGACGCCTTTGAGACCACCTTTTCTGAAGCAAGTACTTGCTCCTTTTGAGGGTCTATAATTGTCAGTACCAAGTGAAGAGAGGAAGTTCCTCCCGTCCGTTCTCCAGCCCCAGGTATACCAGGATGGAATTCTTTAATGGCCCCTTCTATGAAAAGATCACCCGCTTCTGTTTCCGGCCTTTTTTGGGTTGGGTCATATGATTTTCTCATCATCACAATAAACCGGTTGGTGGAGAGCAAGGCGTTTCCTAACATTTCTGCCATTCCTTCTCCCAACTGGCTCGATTCCTTTGCGGAGGAGGTTTGATCCATAAATTTTTTTAACAAGACTCTGGCCTTTGGCCCACGATAATCTTCTTTTATCAATTCCTCATAAGTAAGCCTTGGAGTGGCGGGTTTTTCTGAAGGACTGATCGTTTGGCTAAGGGTCGAACAGGAAATGAGGAAGACTAACGAGGCAAAAATGGTCAAGCCACTAATAAAAATTTTAATGATTAGAATACTAAAGAGATGACCTGCCATACTTTTTTTAAAAATAAGCAAATTAAGTGCCATTTTTTGTTAATAATTAACTGACTGAATTTATTCAATTATATAGGATTTGACCTAATATTGGAATAACAAAATTAGCCACAAGGGTATAAAAATTGTCCAGTTTTGAAATTGAGCCCTGAAAAACTAAGAAACGCTCTCTTGACTTCATCGATTTTAACAATGATTACAAAGATTTTTTTTATTTTTCAAGGTATTCTAATTTTCGATACCCAAACCTTTTTTAACGTGCTTTAGAATACTCTCCATCGTGGGTCCTGCTTGTCCATGAATGGTGATATCAGCCAGGTCATCATAGGGGGTTGGATCGCGATTGATAATCACCAGTTTTGCTCCACTCTGTTTAGCCACCAAGGGCATGGAGGCGGCGGGTTGGACTACGAGAGATGAGCCGATGACAATGAAGAGATCACATAGGGAGGATCTTTGGTGGGCCTCCTGAGTCTCCTTGACCGGCATGGATTGTCCAAAGGAGATGGTGGCAGGTTTAAGGGGACCACCGCAATCGTCGCAATAAGGAACTCTTACTCCCTTCTTGATTCTTTCCTGAATTTCTTCGCGGTCATATCTCTTGGTGCAACGAAGGCACGTGACATACATTGCGGTTCCGTGAAGTTGAATAATTTTCTCTTCGGAGTTTCCCGCCTTATGGTGGAGACCATCAATATTCTGGGTGATGACGCAGTCTAATTTTCCAAGCCTCTCCAACTCGGCGATGGCCAGATGGGCCCGGTTGGGCTGGGCCTTTTTCATCGGTTCATACATCTCGGTGGCCATCCGCCAATATTTCTCCCGAGAGGCTTCGCTGGCGAGGAAGTTCTGAAAATAAAAATCTTCGGGGTTATATTTATCCCATACGCCACCAGGGCTTCGGAAATCAGGAATTCCAGACTCGGTGCTGAGCCCGGCTCCTGAAAAGACAATCATTTTCTTTGAATCGATAATCCATTGGGCCACTTTTTGAATCTTCTCCTCCATCTTTTCCTCCTCGTGGATATTGACCATCCTCCTAAGGTTTTTTATACCACGAGCCTTCTTCTCTTGCAAGAAAGAGGAGGGCTATGATAGAATTTTATGATGAAATGTAATTTAATTAAACAGGGTTATCCTCAGGGGAGCTGCTATGTCGAAGTAGAAGGGAAGAAATTTCCTGCGTGTGAGGTGACCCTTAAACAGACAGACAATGGTCCCCTCCGCCTAATCTCTGCGGTCCACCTTTCCCGTCCAGAAAACTATCTCTCCATCTATCAATCGGGATGCAATTTCTCCTGCCGGAAATGTCATTCCTGGACCTTTACGAAGATAGCCAAAGGCGAGTGGTGGTCCCCTTCGGATATATTAAAAGCCTGTAAGGAGTATGAAAAAGAAGTCACTATTAGAGAGCCTCGGGAGAGAGCGACCGCCTTCCATGCTCATGATTCTTGCCGTTGCTGTGGGGCCTGCGTGATGTATAAAAAGCGTTCCCCCCTCTGTCCAAAAGTGGTCCAGAAAAAGGATATCCTCTTAAGCCCACAGGGCTGGGGACCTGCTCGGAATATCGTTGCCTTTACAGGAGGAGACCTCACCTGTTGCCCTGAGTTTTATATAAAATGTGCGGAACTTATTAAGGAAGAGACCAGCCTCTGGGTTCTGATTGAAACCAATGGTTATGGACTTACCCCCCAGAACCTTGACTCCTTAAAGAATGCAGGGGTTGACTCCTTCTGGCTGGATATTAAGGCCTATGACGGAACAGACCATAAGTGGCTCACGGGTTGTTTTAACCGAACCCTCCTTAAACTTCCTGAAGAGATCCTGAAGAGGGGATTTGTCCTTGAAGTGCTTTCCCTCTATATTCCTAATTTGGTGGAGACAGAGCAGTTAAAAAAGATCGCTCAGTTGCTCTTTGAGGTCGATCCAGAGATCCCTTTTACAATCTTAGCCTTCTTTCCTGAATATCAGATGAAGCGTTACAGGAGTCCTAAAACCATAGAGATGGTAGAGGCCTATCTGGAAGTGAAGGCCCTTGGCCTGAGAAACGTGAGATTGGGCAATTGCGGGGTTTTTGCCACCTCTAAGGAAGACCATCAACTTCTGAAGGAGAAGGTGGGAGTAGGAAATTATTGATTCTTGATGGGGTTTATGATATTGAAGAGTTAGTTGGAATATCTACAGGAATGGAAGAATTTAGGCTAAAGGGGATGGTATTTGGGAGGCTTTAAGAAAGGGGATTTGTGGGCACGATGGTGTAGATCAAATTCTTAAAAGGAGACTTCATGGGGAAAACGGTACTCGTTGTAGATGATGAGGAGAGAGTGGTCCAATCCATCACCGGCGTGCTTGAAGATGAAGGATTTCAAGTCGTCAGGGCAGGCAGTGGGGAGGAAGCCGTAGAGGTCTTTCAGGAAAAGAGACCCGATGTGACCCTGCTTGATATCTGGATGCCAGGAATGGATGGCCTTGAAGTCTTAAAAAGACTCAAGTGGATTGCACCGGAATGCCAGGTCATTATGATCTCAGGCCACGCCACCATCTCTGCGGCGATGGCCGCTGTGAAATTAGGGGCCTTCGATTTTATCGAAAAACCCCTTTCCCTCGACGTCCTTCTCGACACCATACGGAGAGCCTTGGATAAGCAGGAGGACCTAAGCCATATTCAACCGTCAAAAGAGGTCACAGAGGAAAAGGGCTCTTCTTCCGAAAAAAAGGCTTATTCAAAGGAGGCATTCGGAGAGGACAATGGTCCTTCCGCCAATTTGGTTCAGGGAACCTCCCTTCGGTCTAAGGAAGTTTTAAAAGAGAGGGAGACCTCTTTTCAGCTTCAGAGGACCATCAAAAAAAGTGTGGTTCTTTATGGAACTGGACTCCATTCAGGCTTAAAAACTGGGCTTCTGCTTCAACCTCTTCCACCCGATAGTGGGATCCTGTTTGGAGACATTTCCTCAGAGGAAGTGGTTCCTGCTCACCTTGACTATGTCCAGACCACCGAGTTTGCAACCTGTTTGAAGAAAGGCAGGGCCTCAGCGAGGACGATCGAACACCTTATGGCAGTGCTTCACGCCTATCGAATTACCAATCTAATGGTGAAGATGATCGAGGAGATTCCCATCATGGATGGGTCGGCCCTGGAATTCTGTAGGATGATTGAAGAGGCAGGCATTGAGGAACAGGAGGAACGGGTGGATGAATTGATCATCGATCAGAAGATAGAGGTTCGGCATCCGAATAAGTCCCTTGTAATTGAGCCCAGTGAAGTTTTTTCTGTTTCCTTTTTGTTAGATTACCCCCCTCCCATTGGTCAGCAGGAATATCAATTCACCCTAAGAGGG
>FWPV01001042.1_pt1 | contig 80320 bp, 61 predicted proteins | sample 2228371 | NCBI WGS metagenome assembly FWPV01 (sample SAMEA103939776, study PRJEB20133) | metagenome
GAAGCCCCGGTAAACGGCGGCCGTAACTATAACGGTCCTAAGGTAGCGAAATTCCTTGTCGGGTAAGTTCCGACCTGCACGAATGGTGTAACGACTTGGGCGCTGTCTCAACGAGGGATCCGGTGAAACTGCAGTGGCGGTGAAAATACCGTCTACCCACGATTGGACGGAAAGACCCCGTGAACCTTTACTGTAGCCTGACATTGGATCTTGGCACGGTCTGTGTAGGATAGGTGGGAGGCGATGAAGCGCGGTCGCCAGATCGCGTGGAGCCGTCCTTGAAATACCACCCTGATCTTGTCGGGGTTCTAACCTGGAGCCGTGAAGCCGGACCAGGGACAGTGTTTGGTGGGCAGTTTGACTGGGGCGGTCGCCTCCTAAAAGGTAACGGAGGCGCCCGAAGGTTCCCTCAGCGCGGTCGGCAATCGCGTGGTGAGTGCAAAGGCATAAGGGAGCCTGACTGAGAGACACACACGTCGATCAGAGTCGAAAGACGGGCTTAGTGATCCGGTGGTTCCGTATGGAAGGGCCATCGCTCATCGGACAAAAGGTACTCCGGGGATAACAGGCTGATCTCGCCCGAGAGTTCACATCGACGGCGAGGTTTGGCACCTCGATGTCGGCTCATCGCATCCTGGGGCTGGAGAAGGTCCCAAGGGTTTGGCTGTTCGCCAATTAAAGCGGTACGCGAGCTGGGTTCAGAACGTCGTGAGACAGTTCGGTCCCTATCCGTCGTGGGCGTTGGAGATCTGAGAGGAGCTGCCCTCAGTACGAGAGGACCGGGGTGGACGAACCTCTAGTGTACCAGTTGTCCCGCCAGGGGCACCGCTGGGTAGCTATGTTCGGAATGGATAAGCGCTGAATGCATCTAAGCGCGAAGCCAGCCTCAAGATGAGATCTCCCCGAAGGCCCCTTGGAGATGACAAGGTTGATAGGCCGGAGGTGTACGCACGGCAACGTGTTCAGCCGACCGGTACTAATCGGCCGTTCGACTTGCCCCGCCTGACCGCAGGACACCGTCGAATCCCTTTCCCCCATCCCAGTCCACAACGACCCTCATTGCTCCGGTGGCAATGGCGGAGGGGCCACACCCGTTCCCATTCCGAACACGGCCGTTAAGCCCTCCAGCGCCGATGGTACTGCCAGGGAAACCTGGTGGGAGAGTAGGTCGCCGCCGGAGCTTTCCCTTTCCCCACCCCAGAACCACCACACCGACCACCTTCCCCGACCCCCAGCAGGCAGGGTCCCCCGCTACGGCACCCGGATCACCAAAGCTTCGGCGGAGGTGCTGGAACCTCTCACTCGGACCACGTACACCCCCGGACCGGCAGGCAGCCCCGAGGAGGTGAGGCCATCCCACGTCAGGAGATGGGATCCCACCACGGGTCGGTCTTCCATGAGACTCCTCACCAGCCGGCCTTCCACCGAGTACACGGCGGCGTGCACGAACCCCGACGGCTCGCACGCGAATCGAACGCGTACCCTCTCCCGGAACGGGCGTGGGCTCACCCCCTCGATCCGCACCCTCCCGGCCTTGGCCAGAGGTGCCCCCTCTCCGCCCACCCGCTTCGTCCACAGCCACAGGCCGTCCGTGCGCGCAGCAAAGAGCTCGCCCGCATGCCCATGGGTGTGGCCCAGCTCAACGGTGGCCCCCCCGACCGGAAGCCCCTCGTCCATCGGCTCCCACGTGTGGCCGCCATCGTCTGAACGAGTGACCCGGCCGTGGTCCCAGTACCGGCCGTGCATGTACAGGGTGGACGGCCTGGCCGGATCGAACAGGATCTGGCCTCCGGCCACGGGGATGGGCCACGTCTCCCACGTCCGCGTCCCTCCCCCGTCACGACTCACCCCAAGCCCATACGTGGACGTCTGCGGTTCGATGAACGGCGCGACGATGGTGAGGGAATCGCTGCCGTGGAAGCGTGCCCACTCGCTGCCAAAGCCGATCTCTCCGCCATCGCAGATCAGCCGCCATGTGTGGCCGTCGTCGGTGCTCATGAAGAGCCCGTACAAGGCGGTGTAGGAGATCACCCCCAGGATCACCCCCTCTTCCCACGGACTCACGACGTACCGCGTCATGTTGCGATCCGTGCGCTGCCAGGTCGCTCCCGCATCCAGGCTCCGCCACGGCCACCCGTACGGATTCCATACCTGGGTGCTGGTGCCGCAGTACACGGCTGCCGAGTTCTTCGGATCAAGACTCACCCTCGCACAGAAAGCCGGGTTCTGGCTTTGATCGAGGAATGACCACGAGAACCCTCCATCTCGGCTCTTGTGTACACCTTGGTACTCTGGGGGCACGCCCCAATCGATCACCGCATACACTACGTGGGGCGAGTCAGGGAGAGCCACTACCGAGTACACGCCCGCCGCCTCCCATGCGATGCGCGTCCATCTCCACTCCTCGCCACCGGAGACAGACCCCAGAAGGATACTTCCCAGCACCATCAGGTACCTGATCCTCTTCATAGCGCCACCCTCCATGTCCTCACCTCGTGTGAGGTCACCACGCGGACAATCTTCGGGCCGATGGGCAGATCCTTGAGATCCTCTCAACCCAGACTCGCGTCGAGGCCTCGTCCGTTGGGCCGCTCGAGGCGGAACAGGAGTATAGCTTCCTTCCCATGAGGTCATACACGCTGACCACCCCATCCCCCGCCCCGCCCAGCGGACCCCGCAGGCCCGTGCAGGCCTCGGTCTCGACCTCCGGTCCAAGGCGCGGGCACTGCCTGTTGAATCGAAGATTCAGGGCTCGCAAGGCATCGATGCGCCCACTCCCCATCCGAATGCACCACACGGATGCCCCCAGCAGTCCGTATCGTCATAGTCGTACCCCGGAGGGGGAGCGATCATCGTCGAGGTATTCTGGAGCTGCGTCTTGATCTCGTGATTCACCATCCATGGGTACTTTGAGATCAACATCCCGGCTATGCCCGCGGCATGCGCCGTCGCACCGGAGGTGCCTCCGCAGCCGCTGTCGTAGCCCCCATTGAGGCCCGTCGAGCAGTAGCTGCTCGGGTTCTCTCCAGGAGCCAAGAAGGAGAGCTGGCCGCTATGACCTCCGGGGTGCCACTCGGTGCCTCCCCACACAGCATCGGTCTCGGTCCTACCCCCGACCGCACATACGGATGCAAGGGAGCATGACCAGGCGGCTGGGAACCAGATCACGTCCTTCCACCCACTTCCCGTCCCGCTGTTGCCGCTGGCACAGAGGATGATGGTGCCGGGAGCGTTGTCGTTCACGTCGAAGAACGCTGCGCGCATTGCGGTCATACCCGGATAGGTTGGGGTCGCATTGTAAAGGCTGATGCTGACAACACGCGCACCCCTCTCGAAGACCACGTCCTCCAAGGCAGCCGCCACCGCCCACGGTGACCACCTGAAGTATGGGCCGGAGCCATCATCCGTCACCTTCTCCACCCGCGCGCGGCAGTTCTGGTTGATACCCGCAACCCCGCCGTTGCCGCTGGGCGCCATCAGCTCCCCCACCCGATGGGTGCCGTGCCCGCTGTAGTCTTCGGGCCAGCCTCCAAGCGGAGTATACCAGTTCCGGCCGTACGTGATCCTCGGGCTCGATGCGTACTCCGGGTGATCCGTGTCACAGCCGGTATCCAGTATCGCGATCAGTACATCCGAACTCGGCGGCACCTGGCTCCATGCGTCCACCGCTCGGGTAACCACAAGCGGCCACTGGATCTCACCCCATGGCGGCGGCGGGCAGTCCAGACGCTCGCCGTCTGTCGCACAACCCCCTCCTTCTTCGAGACTCTGCGGCACAACCCCATGCAGCTCGCATCTCTCGACTCCCGAGAGCGCCTCCGCATCCACCACCACATCCGCGGCGTCCACGTCCGGTTGCAGCGCGAGCCGGTACCATCCGATGCGGGGTATCGAGTCCAGTACTGCTGCATTCAGCTCCCTGGCTATCCGGAATATGTCAGCGCCGAAGGCAGCCTTGATGAGCAGTTGGCCCTGGACATAGAAGACTTCGTCACCGTCGATGGTCACGGTGCCGATGTCGCATCCGCCTTGGCATAGCCCCAAAGAAGGCATGACGCCCAGTCCGAATGCGCTGAGCAGCAAGGGACATGATCGGGTTCGCATGGGAATCCTCCCCGTGATGAACACCACCTCCCGCTGGACGGGCACTGAGGAGGGGTTCGCCGGGGAGGACCACGAGTGCACCAGAGACGTCCCCCCCCCCGCGCGTCGCTGCGGGGAAAGACATGCCCCATGGATGCATGGCGCCACGCCATCGGATCTGATGCGTGAGGGAGAGGCGAACAACCCCCGAGCGACAGAGAAGGAAGATGAGAACGGTGTCGCGCTCTCAGGCGCGATGAGAGACAGGGCCCCCCCGCGCGTCATCAGGACGGCATCTCGACCAATGCTCCGAGCCCGCGCTCATGGTGGCCTCCCGAGATCCCAGGCATAGGCTACGCGTCTCCCGTCATGCGCAAGCCTACGCCCTTCCGAGCCCTCGGTCAAGGGCTATCGCAGGCGAGTGCGATACCTCCCGCGGAGTCCCGTTCGCTCCGGGGATTCCCCGGGGCTACCTCCCGACAACGACCCGTCGCGAGACCGCACCCGTCGGTGTCTCAAGCCGGACTACATACACCCCTGACGACAGATCGCCTGTGGCCCAGCGCACCGAGTGGGATCCTGCCCCGAAGACCCCGTCGCTCACCATGGTCCTCATCCTTCCGGCTGCGTCGTAGGCCCCGAGGCGAACCCGCTGGGGGCTCGACAGAACAAACGACACCAGGGCATGCTCCCCGGCAGGGTTCGGGGCGATCCGCAGCGTGAGGGCTCCTGCCGCCTCGGCCGGCAGGGCCGACACCGGCCCCATGGTGTAGATGTGAATCTCGCCTCGGCCTTCAGGATCTGACACCGCGAACTCCGGCCACCCGTCCCCCGTCATGTCGCCGATCCACGCCAGGGTTTCGCCGAATCTCCCCGCACGGTAGATCTCAATGTCAGGGAACGTGTCCATCTCGGCACTGCCGAAGTAGACCGCCACGCGCCCGGTGTCCCCAGCCGCCTGTGTTCCGTTCTGGCCACATATGAGATCGGCGAATCCATCGAGGTTGAGGTCGCCACCGGCGAGCGAGAAGAAGGCGCCGGGGATCCGTCCCGCGAGTTGCAGATCCACTTCGCCGGTTATGCATGGCCCACCGAAGTAGATGTTCACCAGATCCCACGACCCGTCAGACCCCTCAGCCTCCTTGCCAACGGGCCACGGCCAGCCCAAGGACGCAACGATGTCGTCGTAGCCGTCACCATTCAGATTTCCAGGGACACAGACCTCGTGATCGGCAACCGCGGCCAAGGGGGAGAGCCGTACGTCGACCTCTTCATCCATGCGTGGCCCACCATGGAAGACCCACGCCGCCTCTCGCCACACGGGCCAGTTGAAGGACCCTGCGACGCCCACCACCAGATCCCCGTAGCCGTCGCCATTCACATCGCCCCGCGCGATGTCGCTCCCCAGCTCCAGGGTGTCGTACGACACGCCCTGGAGGCTGAGATCATGGATGGAGTCCATAGGCGATCCCCCGAAGTACACATGCGCCCCTCCGTCATAGGCATAGGGATACACCAAACACACCAGTTCGGCAAAGCCGTCGCCGTTCACATCGCCCACTACCCTGCCTCGGAGCCCGGTGGCCCAGAGTACCGTCATCCACGAACTCCCCCACGCAGCAATTCCAACGTCGGGCTCAAGATCAAGAGGATCGCCGCCATAGTAGACGTAGACCTTCCCGGTATCCATGAACCAGCCCGAGTGCGTGATCACCATGTCGTCGAATCCATCGCCGTTGATGTCGCTGCCTCCATCCACAACCTCGCCGAAGGGTTGGGCCTCAGGCGGATAGGGGCCCTCTTCGGGCTGATGGATCACGTGGTCCGGCACGCTATCCGGCGACTGGCTCCCCAAGTACAACCAGCAACACCGGTGACCCGAGTACGTGACATCGGGGATGTTCCCGACGAGGAAGTCGGCCAGTCCGTCACCGTTCACGTCCCCGACGCCGGCCATGACCTTGCCGAATTCGCTGCCGTAGGAAGGCCCCGGAATCCTCAACAGGAGGTTCAGGGCCTCGGCGTGCGACTGCGGGACGAAAGGCTGCACCAGGCAGCATGTCCACGTCAAGGCGAGCCGTGTAGACCACATCAGCCCCGCCCCTACCTGACGATGACGATCCGCTGGCTCGCCTTGGACTGCCCCGCGGCGAGTTGCAGGAGGTACGTCCCGGAAGGAATCCCGGAGGTCTCCAACGGTTGGATGACCTCTCCAGGGACCACATTCTCAAGCGCTCGCTGCCATATCCTCCTGCCCGCGAGGTCGTGGAGGCTCATCGTTACCTGCGCTCGCTGATTGACCTCGATGTACAGGAGAAACCTGTCGTGCACCGGCGCTGGGGTGCACCGAAGAGCGCCGAAAACGGGCACGTCTGACAGATTGAATGCTGCGGCAGGCTTTTGCGACCCCGGCATGTAGTCAGGCGTCCAGATCGGCGTCGCAGGATCGCCGAATAGGTTGTGGCTGAAGCGAACACCATCCGAGACATCGGCGCACTGGTACCCCTTCTGCCTTGATCTGGCTTCCATAGCGCCTGCGTGGTTGAAGTATCGGGGCGTGGCGAACTCCGGAAAGAGCTGATCCCATGCGTGGCAGTGGATGCTGCTGCGCCATGACCGCCTCACAGGTGCCGTCATCGGTCATCTCGTCCGCCGACTCGTAGAAGGCTCTTGAGAGATAGTCGTAGTCCTCTCCATTACTGGGGTTCAGCTCGTAGGCCAACACCTTATCTACGAAGTACCCTGCTTCCGTCTTCGTAGTGCAGGGGACTCTCCCCGCCCACATCTCAGGTGCCCAGTCCATGCCGGGCTGATACTCGATCCACTCGCCGTCGAGATCGCAGTAGCACCAATCATTGGGAATGCGCGTGTGGTACTCCAAGTACGGCGGAGTGGCCATGATGTTGCAGTAGCTCCAAGGGATCATCTGATCATCACCGACCAGGCAGACCCAACGAGCATTGTGGTTGGCATGCTGATCCTGGAGATAGGCGCGGATGTCGTCAACTGCCTGTTCACCGCTCGCTTGAGTGATCTGGCGCAGGTACCGCACCTCAGTGTCGTAGCCCTGGTTCTGCCGGTGAGCCGTGAGTGGAGCGAATGTGTCGATCCAGGAGTTTCAGCCTTCCCCCTCTTCATCGGGTGACCCCGGTAAGATCAGCACCCATCGCGGGGGGATCGACGACGGCCCGAACACACCTGGAGCTTGCGGCCCGATCTCCTCGGGGTTCACCACCGCCTGCGCAAGCTCGGCTGCCCACTCCTCCTGCTGCTCCTTGCCGCGAGGGAGGATCTCCTGCTCTGCCTCCACCGATGACCCCAGCTCCAATGAGATCTCAAGGCTCTCGTACAGCCACACCTCCCGCTTCGCAGGGATGTACTCCAGGGGCCATACCATCACCTGGTAGACCTTCCATCCCCAGGAGCTCGTGGCGTCACCTTCTTCCACCGGCGCGCCAGGAAATGGATCGGTGGAGTCGTAGATGTCGGCATCAGGGCCCACGAAGTCTGTGTCGCCCCACGTCTGGCTGATAGGGCGCGGCGGTTGGGCTGGATAGAGATAGTACGAGCCCGGGAGTTGCCGCTTGGACAGCACTTTGACCTGCACGTTGGTCACCGACTGACCCCGCGGGATGATGAAGTTAGCCGAACGGCAGGGAAGCCACGGCATCCCCGGCTCCCCCGCCAAGTGGCAGCCTGCCACATTGAGGATGTCGTACCCCTGGTCCGTGGATTCCGACACGTCACTCATGGAAAACTGGAGCGTGGTGCTGAATCCGGCATTAGCGCTGCTGGCGAATACGACCAGCACCACGATCGCGAGAACGGAACGAGTACGCATTGCTGCCTCTTGCTGGGGACCCAGGACACTGCACAAGGAGTGGTGCGGATCCCGCGAGGGAGGCCCGCGGCAAAGGGTAGTGAGAGCGCCCCCCCGCGTCGCGGCGGGGATGCAAAGGTGCGCACGGCGCCCACTCGCCCCGTGGGTGGGGTGGACCGGTTGACGGTGAGAGGCGCTCCGGATGGTCGCACTGGAGACCCCCAGGTCCCGGCTCCAGGCAGGGCCGGCATGGGTGCGGCGTCCCCAGGATGCCAAGGAAGCCCCCCGAACCCCCGGCGTCAACCCGTGCGTGTCGGTCGCGAGGACGCTTCGCCCGACGGGCAGCCCGATTCACCCCCCTGGCAGCAATCGGCCAGGGGTCGCCCGGACCCGTGAAGGTCGCGAGACACTTGACCCAGGGTGTTGCGAGATCGAACTTCACGCCTGTCCTTATCAGTTGCAATACTCGTCTCTTTCCCCAAAGCACCAGGATCCGGACTCCATGGAGAGAGAACACTTCATCCGCCATCTGCCGCCAGACATCAGGGCCGTCGTCGAAGAGGAGGATCTCCTGCCCCTCGGGCTCCTGCGGCGCCTGCACAGGGCCTACCCGCAGCACTCCGGGCTCGTCGCCTCGGATGACCACTTCTTCCCCGACGACCAGCGCTACGTCGGCATCGAGGGCCTGCGACGGATCGACGAGATCCTCCGCTCCCACGGGATCGATATCGGCCACATGCCCGAGCGGGAGCTGTTCATCCACGTCTACCGGTTCATGGCCACCAGCCACGTGCTGAACTCGATCAACTGGAGAGCCTTCCAGCAAGACCCCCTCTACCACCTCGTCATCCCCCAGCCAGGGATGATCCCCGCCGACGTCACCGAAGCGTACCTGCGCGCCACGAGCGAGGAGGAGCGCCAGCGCATCGTCGCGGAGCACCGGACACGGACCAATCCGCACGATGGGAAGCAGAAGCTGAACAAGCCTTGGTTCGTAGACGATAGTGGGACGACACAGATCCTCGACGGCAGCCAGCACAAGTACCCTCAGTGCCAGCTGATCTTCGACGTCGAGACCCAGAACTGCTTTGCCTTCTGCACGTATTGCTTCCGTCATGCGCAAGTCCGTGGCGACGAGGACATGTTCCTCCAGAGAGATATCAAGCACGTCCATGACTACGTCAAGCGTCACAAGGAGATCACGGACATCCTGATCACGGGGGGCGATGCGGGGTTCATCACGCCGGAGCGGTTCGCCCAGTACATTGAGCCCATCATCGAGGATCCAGAGTTCACTCACGTGCGCGCCATCCGTTTGGGCACGCGCGTGCTCACCTACTACCCGCAGAAGATCCTCCGGCGGTCGTACGATCCGATGCTCGCCCTGCTGCGCAGGCTGAGGGACAACGGGATCCAGCCCGCGGTGATGGTGCACTTCTCCACCCCCCGCGAGGTACTCAACCCGGCGACGGTCGCGGCCATTCGACGCCTCCAAAACAACGGCGCGCTCATCCGGAGCCAGAGCCCTATCATGCGGAACGTGAGCCTATGGCTGGGCCCTGATGGGAAGGTTGACGTCGATAAGACCGCCCAGAACTGGATCGATCTCGCCAATGTGATGGAGATGCTCTCTATTGGTTTCCACTCGATGTACTGTGCGAGGCCCACGGGGGAGCACCACTATTTCAGCGCTCCTTTGGCAGAACTCAACGAGGTCTTCCGAAAGGTGTACCGATCCCTCCCCTCCATCGCGAGGCCTTTCCGCCACCTCTCGATGACCTCCTCCGCGGGGAAGATCTCGATTCTCGGCACGACCGAGGTCGGAGGGCAGAAGCTGTTCGCCCTCGCCTTCACCCAGGGCCGCAACCCAGAGTGGATCGACAAAGTGTTCCTCGCCCACTACGACGAGAAAGAGAACACGATCGTGCATCTGAAGCCCTTCGACAGTGACAAGTTCTTCTTCGAGGACGAACTCGCCGAGATCGAGGCCAAGCTCGAACAGTTCCTGACGTTGTACGAGGGATGATGTCCCCGACCGAGCCGAAATATCTCGTGAAATGAGGGAGCCATGATAGACAAGCGGGTTGACCTCGTCTCGGCAGTCGCCGATGTGTTCGACGGCGCAACGGTCATGATCGGCGGGTTCGGGGAGGCAGGGAGCCCCATCGAGCTCATCCACGCCCTCATCGACCAGGGAGCGCGCGACCTCACGGTGGTGAGCAACAACGCCGGCAGCGGCAACGTGGGCCTCGCGGCGCTTATCGCCCAAGGGAGGGTCCGGAAGCTGATCTGTTCCTATCCCCGCACGACGAACTCGGTTGTCTTCCCGAGGTTGTACAAGGCGGGGCTCATCGAGCTCGAACTCGTGCCGCAGGGAACCCTCGCCGAGCGCATCCGCTGTGGAGGCGCGGGTATCCCCGCCTTCTACACGCCGACGTGCGTGGGGACTCCCCTCGCGGAAGGCAAGGAGACGCGGGTGTTCGATGGCCGAACCTACGTCCTCGAACGTGCGATCACGGCTGACTTCGCCCTCGTGAAGTGCAAGGTCGCCGATCGATACGGGAATCTCACCTACAATAAGACTGCCAGGAACTTCGGACCTATCATGTGCATGGCTGCGAAAACGACCATCGTCCAGGCCTCTCTGGTCGTCGAACCGGGAGAGATCGATCCTGAAGTGGTCGTGACTCCTGGGATCTTTGTCAAGCGGGTCGTTCACGTGCCCTTCCCGGCGCATGAGTCACAGCTCGTGGCGGAAGGGAGGAGTTACCCATGAGCACTGGAGGCAGCGGCGTGGGGTGGACCCGGCTGCAGATGGCACAGCGGGTGGCGCTCGACATTCCAGACGGGGCGTACGTCAACCTAGGGATAGGGATCCCTGAACTCGTCGCCCAGTTCATCCCCGAGGGACGCGAGGTGCTCTACCACACGGAGAATGGGCTCTTAGGCATGGGCCCCCCTCCTCTGCCCGGGAGCGAGGATCCGGAGCTCATCAACGCGGGGAAGAAGTACGTCACGGCCATTCCCGGGGCCTGCTTCTTCCACCACGCGGACAGCTTCGCGATGATTCGGGGTGGGCACATCGACATCTGTGTGTTGGGCGCGTTGCAGGTTTCGTGCGAGGGGGACCTCGCCAACTGGTCGACCGGGGAGCCAGACGCGATCCCCGCGGTGGGAGGCGCGATGGATCTCGTCGCTGGGGCGAAGAGGATCTTCGTGGTCACGGAGCACACCACCAAGACCGGCGAGCCCAAGATCGTGCGACGGTGTACGTACCCGCTCACCGGGGTGAAGGTCGTGCACGTGATCTACACGAACTTGGCGGTGCTGGATGTCACCCCGCGTGGCCTGGTCGTCCGCGACCTGGCGCCAGGCGTGACCTTTGAGTACGTGCAGGAGCGGACCGCCGCGCCCTTGTTCCTCCCAGAGCGCGCCGAGACGAGCCCCCTCGCGAGTCAGTAGTCCTTCAATCACCCGATCGCAGGAGCCAGAACATGCCTGGAACTGTTTCGCGCCCTTCCCACGAGGACCTCTATCGGGACGCGGTGAAGGTGTTGCCCGGTGGCGTGAGCAGGAACACGATCTTCCGACATCCCCACCCGCTGTACGTCGAACACGCAGAGGGATGCGTGGTGACGGACATCACGGGGGTTCGTCGGCTCGACTTCGCGAACAACATGTGCTCCTTGATTCACGGCCATGCCCACCCGGCCATCGTCGAGGCGGTGACCGCGCAGATCCGCAAGGGCACGGCCTTCACCTTGGGCACAGAGATCGAGGTGCGGTACGCAGAGTACCTCTGTGAGAGGGGAGGGTTCGACAAGATCCGGTTCGTGAACTCCGGCACCGAGGCCGTGATGGCCATGATTAAGGTGGCGCGCGCCTTCACGGGCAGGGCGAAGATCGCCAAGGCGGAGGGTGCCTACCACGGGCTGTACGACTACGCCGAGGTGAGCCAGACTTCGGGCCCCTCCACCTGGGGAGACATCGATCACCCGGCGCGCGTGCCGGTGGCGAGGGGCACGCCCCAGGGTGTGTTGGACGATGTGGTGGTGATCCCCTTCAACGACACGGAGCGCTCTCTCCAGATCCTCCGGCGTCACGCGGGCACGATCGCGTGCGTGCTCATCGATCCCATGCCGCACCGGATCGGTTTCTTCCCGGCGACGCATGAGTTCGTCGCGGCCCTACATGAGTGGACGAGGAAGGACGGTGCGCTCCTGGCCTTCGATGAAGTCATCACCTTCCGGTGTGAGTATGGCGGTGCGCAGCAGTGGTTCCCCGTGCGTCCCGACCTGGTGGCGATGGGCAAGATCATCGGAGGGGGGTTCCCGGTGGGCGCGGTGGCGGGCCGTGACGATGTGATGAAGGTGCTTGACCCCAGCGACGGCAAGCCCCTCGTGCCCCACTCCGGGACCTTCTCGGCGAATCCGGTGACCCTGACGGCCGGCAAGGTGGCCATGGAGCTCTTCGACGAACCGGCGGTGACGCGCCTCAACGAGTTGGGGGACCATGCGAGGAGCCAGGTGTGGGAGGCGATCAGGGTGGCGGACATCCCCGCGAGCGTGACGGGCGCAGGATCTCTGCTGCGGGTCCACCTCGGCAAGCCCACGCCGCCACGTGGCTACCGGGAGGCCCTCCCCGATGCCGAGACCACAAAGATCCTTAAGGCGATGCTGGACTATGCCTTGGACAACGGCATCATCCTTATCAACACGGGGAGCGTGGCCCTTTCTACCCCGATGACGGGCGCGGAGATCGATCGGTTGAGCGAGGTCTTGCTTGGGGCATTCAGGGCGATTAAGCCACGCCTCAGCGCGAGGGAATAGGGCATGCCCGCGGTCTTCATCTGCGACGGGATCCGGACCGCGGTAGGTTCCTACGGGAAGTCGCTCGCCTCCGTGCGTACGGACGACCTCGGCGCGATCCCCCTCAAGGCCCTCCTCGAGCGCAACCCCGGCCTCGATCCTGCGGCGGTTTCGGACGTGGTGATGGGGTGTGCGAACCAGGCTGGGGAGGACAATCGGAACGTCGCGCGTATGGCGCTCCTCTTAGCAGGGCTTCCCCCGTCTGTGCCGGGCGTGACGGTGAACCGCCTCTGCGGCTCAGGGATGGAGGCCGTCTGCTGCGCCTCGAGGGCCATCGCCTGTGGTGACGCGGAGGTCGTCATCGCCGGAGGGGTGGAGAGCATGTCAAGGGCACCCTTCGTCATGGGCAAGCCCGACGTCGCGTTCCCACGGACGGTGGAGGTGTACGACACCACGATTGGGTGGCGGTTCGTGAACGCGAGGATGCAGGAGCTGTACGGGACGGATTCCCTCATCCAGACCGCGGACACTGTGGCGAAAGAGTACCGGATCAGTCGCGAAGACCAAGACAAGTTCGCGCTCTGGAGTCACGAGAAGGCGCTCGCCGCGCAGCGCGACGGGAGGATGCGGCGGGAGATCGTGCCCGTCGTGATCCCCCAGAAGAAGGGGGATCCCCTCGTGTTCGACCGGGACGAGCACCCGCGAGAGACCTCGCTGGAGAAGCTCGCCGCACTCAAGCCGGTGAACGGCCCAGGGAACACGGTCACCGCGGGCAATGCCTCGGGCATCAACGACGGGGCGGCTGCGCTGCTGCTCGCGACCGAGGAAGCGGCCCGGCGATTCGGGCTCACCCCCAAGGCACGGGTCGTGGCCAGCGCGGTGGCGGGTGTGGAGCCTCGCGTCATGGGGCTGGGGCCCATCCCTGCGACCCGGAAGCTCCTCGAGACGCTGCACCTCACCTTCGACGACTTCGGCCTCATCGAGCTGAACGAGGCGTTCGCCGCCCAGGCACTCGCGTGCCTGCGGGAGCTTGGCCTTTCGGATCAGGACCCGAGGGTCAACCCGCAAGGAGGGGCAATCGCCCTCGGCCACCCGCTGGGCATGAGCGGGGCGAGGCTCGTAGTCACGGCCCTGCACCAGCTCCCCGGGATCCCCACGCCCAAGGCCCTGTGCACGATGTGCATCGGCGTCGGGCAAGGGATCTCCATGGTCATCGAGAGGGTGTAGGCCCCAAGGTCGCCCCGGGGCTCCTGCCCCGGCGTTCGCCGCGGTGGGCGACGAGTCCGTCTCCCCCCCACGAGGGGTACGCCTCCTCGTCTCGAACCCCTTCCTCCGGGCGACGGTACGGTCGCAGGACTGGGCGGGGCTCGTGCCGTGGTGCCAGCCCACACGTCGAACCCTGCCGGGTCAGGCCCTGCGGAGACGCTTGTTTGCCGGTTGCCGCGGTCGACGAACACCATTCGGGACGTGACCCAGCGAGAGTGCTCGACCGCCTTCCCAGAAGTCCGCGAGCCGGTACTCGGGGCTCTCCTGCCTGGAGGTGAGGGGTTTGCCCCTGCGGCTCTTCGCCGCGCAGTCGTGGCGCCCCTCGCCGTGACGGTGTTTGGGCAGGAGACGCCCGCCCCGACGGTCGACCCCGATCAGGCCCACCGGTGCCTTGGCCCACCGATGGTCTGTCGGAGGCGCAGGCGAATCGGTGGCGCGATCCCTGGGTTGGGCAGGCTCCCACCCCGCCGCGCGAGCGGGGGCTCCCGTGGAGCCTCAGACGACCCGGATGGCGAACTCCGGGCAGGCCGGCGCGCAGTAGCCGCAGAGGATGCAGGATCCCTCGTGGAGACGAGCCTTGCCGTCGACGATCGAGAGGGCCTTGGCCGGACAGGCTTCCAGGCACTTCCCACAGCCTTTGCAGAGGACCTCCATGATCCGCAGTGATCGGACACGACGTTCGAGCTCGCGCCACAGCCCTGGCTCGTCGAGGCCTTCGAACAGGGAGAGGTTCGCCTCCACCTCCCGGATGGAGAGCATGCCGACCGCCACCGCGTGGACGCCGGGGAGGCTGCGCACCCAGGTGAGGCTCGCCCGGGCGTCGGAGATCAGGTTCCCCCCCGCGAGGGCCTTCATGGCGTAGACCCCCTTGCCCGCCGCGGCGGCGTCGGCGATCGCCGAGGCCATCTCCGCCATGCTCCCGCCCATGATGCCCAGGCCACGCCGGTTGATGAGCGGGTGGATGACATCGACATCGTCGCGGAACGTGGCGGCCCGCACCGCCGGGACGCAGTGGGTGGAGAGCCCGAGGAACCTCACCTTCCCCTCGTGGCGCATGACCCGCATCTCGTCGAGCACCTCGCCGCGCTCCCCGAAGGGGTTGAGCACGCGCGCCGCGTGGAGGTGGAGGATGTCGAGGTGGTCGACCTCCAGCATGCGGAGGGCTCGCTCCACGTGTTCCCTCGCCGCTTCCCTCGTCGTCGCGTGGGTCTTCGAGGCGATGAACACGTCGCGTGAGATGCCGTTCAGCGCTCCCCTGATGTGTGCGTAGGTGCCGTACATGTCGGCGGTGTCGATGAGGTTCGCCCCTCCTTCGAGGGCATGCCGGATGATCGCGGCCCCCTCGGCGGGTGGGAGGTTCGCCTGGAGGGGCCCCATGGGCAGGGTGCCCACCACGAGGGGGTGGATGAACAGGCCGGTGCGGCCCAAGGTGACGCGAGCAGGACTCATGGGCTGTGCCTCGTCACGCGCTGGGGGGTTCACGGGCATATGCTATGCGCCGTGCGGCGGTCGCGCCACCCTCGCGAGGGCGCCCTTGACGCCCAGGACGGGAGCGCCGTACACTCGTCTCCTCGTCACAAGAGCTCCGACCGGACCTCCCTACCGCCACGGGGCCATGGGAGTCCGGCGTGGATCCGCTTCGCGGATTCGAGGGCCTGCGGGGAAACCCGCCGACCTCCCGTGTTTGGAAAGGAGACCAACCATGTTCCCCCGCCTCGTCTTCCTCGCTTGCGTCGCCCTGATCGCCCCGGCGTCGGGCTCGGACGAGCGTGTCGTCTATGAGCTCGGCCAGATCGAGATCGTGGGGGTGAGGGACAAGGTGCCCACACCGGGGAAGACCGAGCGAAAGGTCGAAGAGTGCGAGCAACGTCTGGACCAGTCGGTGGCGGAGGCGGTAGAAGGCACCCCCGGCGTCGTCACGACGGTGGGGATGAAGAACGAACCCCAGGTTGTGTTCCGTGGGGTCTCGCAGCAGCGGATCCTCGTGCTGTACGACGGGATCCCCATGGCGGCCCCCTACTTCGGGGACCTCGACCTCTCCGAGCTGCCCTTGGACGGGCTCGCTTCGATCAGCATGATCCGTGGCAACGCGTCCGTGCTCTATGGCCCCAACGCCCTAGGGGGGGTCCTTTCCCTCGCGTCGGCTGTGCCGGGGGAGCGAGGCAACTTCAAGATCGTGGCGAGCGTGGACCAGAATGGTGCCTACGCGACACGCCTGACCCACGGCAGACGAATCGGAGCCGCGTACTACCAGGTCTCCGGGGGCACGCGGCAGTCCGAAGGCTGGCGCCTGTCCCAGCGATTCCGCCCGTTCGTCGTGGCGGACACGGTCGTCATCGAAAACGGCGGCATCCGCGAGAACGCCGGGTTCCACCAGTGGAGCGTGGACGCGAAGGTGGGGCGCGAGTGGGAGGGGGCCGAACTGAGCGTCTCCGGTTCCCACGTCGAAGCGGCCAAGGGAATCCCGCCCGCGACCTCGCCTGCCGTTCGGGTACGGTTCTGGGAATTCCCTCACTGGGCCAAGTCCACGCTCACCGTTGCCGGGCGCCGCTCATTCGGCGAGGGAGTCGAGGTGAGGGGCAACCTCTTCCACCACTCCTTCGACAACGTACTGAGAGAGTACAGAGACCACACGCGCACCACCCTCCGGTACGAGAGCACGTACGACGACGCGAGCGTGGGAGGGGTACTGAGGGGGGCCTGGCGTGCGTCGGACCTCCTCACGCTGCGCTCCGCCCTCCATGTCGTGCGGGACACGCACCGTGCCCTGCCCAACCCCGGCCAGTCCTGGGAGGAGTACGTGGCTACCACCTCGGCGCTCGCCCTCGAAGGAGAGAGCCAGCCGACCCCCTGGATTGGCCTCCAGCTCGGGGTGAGCCGCGAGCGGTACGACTTCGACTCCCTCCGCGAGGTCGCGGCGGAGGCCGAGGCGGTCACCCGGAGGACGCGCGACATCGATGCCACTGGGCTGAGCCTCGCGGTGGCCTCGCGCCCCGAGTTCGGGCACACGGTGACCCTCGCCCTCACGAAAAGGTGTCGCTTCCCCACGATGCACCAGCTCTTCTCCAACATCGAGTCCTACCCCGCCTCGGAGGTGCCACCCCTCGCACCGGAACGCGCCCTCCAGTACGCCCTTGGCTACGAGTACCGGCCCGGCCCCTGGTTCGGGTACGGGTGCAGCGCGTTCCGCTACGACGTCGAGGACCTCATCGACCGCCCCAATCGCTCTTCCCTCTACGGCAACATCGCCGAGGCGACCTTCCAAGGTTTCGAGGTCTGGGCCTCCTCGACGCTCGGGTGGCTCGGGGGGACCGCGAGCTGGACGTACGTGGAGGCGACCCGGCCCGAGGCCGATGGGCCTAAGGACGTTGCGCTCGTGCCGCGTCACGTCCTGCACGCCGAGTTCTCCACCAGGCTGAGCCGCACGACGCGCCTCCTCGGTGCGCTCACCTCGCGTGGTCGGGCGGTCCAGTACGACGACGCCGGGCGTCCGATGACCATCTCCCCGTACGCGATCCTGGACGTCTCCCTGCGCCAGTCCCTCGGACGGGGCATCACCCTCACCTTCCAGGCGACGAACCTGTTCGATCGCGACTGCTCCCAAGAGGTGGGGTACCCGCTCCCAGGCAGGACGCTCCGGCTCGGCTTCCAGTTCGACACGGGAGAGGGGCCTCGCGGCGAGTGAGTCCCCCGCGCCCGAAGCCGACCTGGCCCGGGACCCGAGAGGGTTGACTCGTCCCTGCCCGAAGGGTAACGTCAGCCCTCTGACCGGACACGCTCGCGTAGGCCCGAGCGCGCATGCGAGCGATCGTCCCTCCTCCTTGGCGCCGAGTCTTGCACCCGGCGAGGCCACTGGGCTGTAGGAGCCCGGTGACTCGTTCCTTCCGTCGTCCGGCTGCCTCCGCGCGCTCGTGGGCGTCGAGGAGGTGAGCCGCTCGACGGTACCACCCAGTCCTGCCCCAGGGCATCCCTCGGGCGTGAGGATTCGATGATGGCAGACATGCACTGGAAACGCGACTGACGTGTGCTCCCGGAGGCAGGTCTGCCTCCGCGGACCGTTCGTCCGAACCCGGATCCTCCGCCCGCATAGGCGCACTGTGGTCCGCGGGCGGTGAGGATCCGCCCGCAACCAGGAGGTGCGCGTGTCGAGCAGTCCCCGTCCCCCATGGACCCAGCCGGGCCTCGCCCTCGAGGCCTCCGACCACATCCAAAGCCCCTCCCTTGACAGGCCTCCGTCCCCCGGCCCCACCCGTGCGACGTCCTGTTCGCAGGCGCGCGGCGGCGCACCCTTGCGGAGGTGAGGGCATGGCCATCGACCTCCTCGAGTGCGTCGCAGAGTGTGGGTGCGCCGCGAAGGTCCCTCCCAAGGAGCTCTCAGGCATGCTCCGCGGCGTGGAGCTGCCCGCGGATACGTGCGTGCTCGTCGGTCCCGAGACGCTCGATGACGCCGGTGTCTATCGACTGACGGACGAGCAGTGCCTCGTGCAGACCGTGGATTTCTTTCCCCCCATGGCCCGTGACCCGGAAGACTACGGCCGGATCGCGGCGGCCAACGCCCTCTCGGACGTCTACGCCATGGGGGGGCTCCCGCTCTCGGCCCTGGCGATCGCCTGCCTCCCGTCGGCGCTCGTGAGACAGGGCACGCTCGGTGCGATCATGCGGGGGGCCACAGAGAGACTCCGCGAGGCCGGATGCGTGCTCCTGGGCGGCCACTCGGTGCTCGACCCGCAGGTGAAGTTTGGGTTCGCGGTCACCGGGATCGTTCACCCAGACCACGTGCTCACGAACGCACGCGCGCGACCGGGCGACCTCCTCGTGCTCACCAAGCCCCTCGGTACTGGCGTCACGATCATGGCCGTCCGCGCGGGCATGGCGAGCGTGGAGCAAGAGCAGGCAGCCTACCGTGCGATGGCCTCGCTCAACGCGAGGGCATCCGAACTCGCACGACGGTGCGGGGTGGTCTGTGCGACGGACATCACCGGTTTCGGGCTCTTGGGGCACGGAGTGCAGCTCGCGCAGGCCAGCGGCGTGGCCCTCGAGATCGGAACCGAGGGGATCCCACTCCTCGAAGGAGCACTCGACTTCGCGGCGCAAGGGCTCCTCTCCTCGGCCGCCTACGCGAACAGGGACTACGTGGGTGAGGCCGTCTGTTTCGACGACGACGTGCCCCTCTGCATGCAGGACCTCCTCTTCGACCCCCAGACCTCGGGCGGCTTGCTCGTCTGCTGCCCTCCTGCGCACGCCCCGAGTCTCCTCGCGTGGATGCACGACGAGCTGCCCACGCCGTTCGCGGTCATCGGGAGGGTGGTCGATCGCACCCAGGACGCAGTCATCCGCGTGCGAACGCGCGTGGCTGACCTCCCTCCCGCCCCCCCCCCAACGGCAGCAAACTCCAGGCACTGAGGGAGCCGGGGGAGCCCACCATGGCTATGGAACGAGGAGACGAGAGACTCAGACAGGGAATCGTCCGCACCCTTCGCGGGTCGAAGAGGCACCCGGTTTCCCTCAGGCGTCTCCAGAAGGAGCTCGCCCGGATCCTCGACTCGCCCAGACCCTCGAGCGTGATCTCGGTGCTGGAGAAGATGGTGGAGGAGGGCGGGGTCATCGCCTTCGGCAAGGGAGACGACAGGGAGTTCTACCTCGCCGAGAACGTCGGCTCCGTGAAGGAACGACTGTGCTCCCTCATCGGGGCACACCACCGCAGGTACCCTTACGAGCCGGGTGTGGCCGCGGGGGAGATCAAGAAGAGGTTCTCCGAGACCAAGACCCAGAACACCCGGCGCAACATGGACCCTCGACTCTTCGAGCTCGCGCTCTCGGCGTGCATGCGCTAGGGCCTGGTGATCGAGGCCGCACGGGGGGTGCGGCTCGCGGGCTTCCTGCCGCGGGACGAGGACGCATCGTTCAAGGCGCTCCAGGATCGGGTCCTCGACTACTTCGCCTCCCGAGCCCACCGTCGGGTGCGCGTGGAGGAGGTGGCACGGGGCCTCGGCTTGGAGCACAGAGAGGTCAGGGCCGCCATCTCGGCCCTCATCGGCAGGGGCCTCCTCGTGAGACTCGAGGAAGACCGCTCCCTCGACACCGGCGCGATCGGCGAGATCAGGGCGGTCGTCGCCGCCGAACTCCGTCGCAGGGGACGCCTCCGCATCGCGGACCTAACCGCCGTGCTTGGCCTGTCGAGGAGCGCGGTGATCCCGCTCATGGAGTACTTCGACGCCGTGGGCTTCACCCGGCGGGTCGGCCACTACCGGGAGTTGGGTAATGGGCAGGCTGCAGAGGGACCGCACGCCTGATGAGGACGGAGGAGACGACAGCGGCGAGCGCGGCGAACCGTGAACCGTCGCGGTCTCCCGCGTCGTCCTTGGATCCGGGGCCACGACGGGTTGGGCGGCTCCCCAGGGACCAGGCGGCAGTCCTTCCCTGCGTGCCCCACCTCCCTGGGCCGTTGCCCAAGGTCCCCTCCGACGCCGGCCGAGGGAGAGAGCGCCGTGGACCATGCGGCAACCTCACAAGGTTGCGAGGGGTATACGAGTATGTGTATGTCTTGAAGAGCGTCCCCATGGGAGGAATCGTGAGAGCCTCATACAAGCTGTGCGCCTGGGCCCTCTTGCTCTTCGCGTGCCACACCCCTGCCGAGCCAGATCCGTTCGAGGTTCGGGCTATCCCCTCAACGCTTCGGGAACCCGTCGCCGAGGTTGTCGCCGCGAACAACGCGTTCGCGTGCGAGCTCTACCGGGTGGTGTGCACCGAGCCCGGCAACCTGATCACGTCACCGTACAGCGTCGCGACCGCGCTGAGCATGGCCTATGCGGGAGCGGCCGGGACAACCGGGGAAGAGATGGGGCGGGTCCTCCATGTTCCGCTGGGCGCGTCCCATTGGCACGAGGCGTCGGGGGCACTTCTTGAGAGCCTCAACCGGGGCGTCTCCCTCGGCGGGTACGAGCTCTCCATCGCGAATCGCCTCTGGGGCCAGACGGGATACTCCTTCCTTGAGGGCTTGCTCGCGATCCTGCGCGATGCGTACGAGGCGCCCTTGGAGCTCGTCGACTTCGCACACGACCCGGAGGCCGCGCGGCGGCTCATCAACCGATGGGTCGAGGGGCAGACCAAGGGCCGCATCACCGACGTGATGCCCCCCGGCGTGATCACCTCCTTGACGAGGCTCGTGCTCGCCAACGCGATCTTCTTCAAGGGGACGTGGGAGACGCGGTTCGACCCCGACCGCACGACGAGCGGCCCGTTCTGGGTCTCCCCTGGTAGATCCGTGCTCGTGCCGCTCATGCACATGGACCATCGGCTCCACAGGTACGCCTCGTTCCCGACCTTCGAGGTGCTGGAGCTCCCCTACCGGGGCGGCGATCTCTCCATGGTGCTCGTGCTGCCCTCCGAGGTCGATGGGCTGGCGGCCCTCGAGGCCGCGCTCAGTGCGACGATGGTCGAGGAGTGGTACGCGGCACTGGGGGTCCAGAGGATCGCGGTCGTGCTCCCGAAGTGGAGTTTTGCCGCTACGTTCCGGCTCGCGGAGAAGCTCTCGACCCTCGGCATGCCCTCTGCATTCGATCCCATGGCCGCCGATTTCTCGGGCATGAACGGACAGCGCGACCTGTTCCTCCAGGAGATCGTCCACAAGGCGTTCGTGGCGGTGAACGAAGAGGGGACGGAAGCCTCTGCCGCCACGGGCATCGCGGTGGGTATCACGAGCGCCGGGTCGACCTTCGAAGCCACCCACCCCTTCCTCTTCCTCATCCGTGACAACGTCACTGGGAGCATCCTGTTTCTCGGGAGGGTCGTGGATCCGACCGCCCCGGAGTGACATCCGCGAAGGGAGAGAGCGCTCGACCCTCGGGTTGACAGCAGGGGCACACCCGGGCGAGGGAGGAGACCGAGCAAGTGAGGTCGGCGAACGTGAGGGCACGCCGAATGTGCGGGGACACGTTTCCGCCCCCAAGGCGATGCGTGGAGGCGGTATGGCAGCCCTCCTCGTTGCGGCCTCGTTCGCCGCGGCCATCTCGGGCGCGGCGGGCTTCGCCGGTGCCCTTCTGCCCCTCCCCCTCCTCGTAGCGATGGGGGTCGTCACCCGGGCGATCGGTGGCGCCCTCCTGCTGTTCGTCGCCATGAGGTGCTCCGGGGTGCTGCGCATCACCGGGGGGACGGTCGTGCTCATCGGAGGCGGAGGGCTCGTCGGGTTTCTCTCCGGGCTCGTGGGCAGCGCGGGTCCCCTGGGTGCCGCGATCTTCCTCTCCCTCGGGTTGCCTCCGGTGGCCTACATCGCGAGCGAGGCGACGACCGCACTCGTGATGCACGCGGTGAAGACGTTGGTCTACCAGCCGTTCGTCCCCCTCGACCATGAGTTCTGGATCTTCGCCGCGCTCATGGGAGCAGCGATGATCCTCGGCACATGGGCGGCCAAGCGCGCGATCGAGCGGATGCCTCGCCAGGCCTTTCAGCGTTTCGTCGCCACGCTGTTGGTGGTCGTTGCCGCCTACATGGTGGTCCACGGGTAGGAGCACGCACGATCCGACCTCCCCTCAGGGCCAGACGAGGACCCACCTGGCGAACCCCTTCACCGTCCCCGCCGGGAGTGATCGTGCCCGTGGCCCTCGCGGCCTCGTGCCTCTTCCTCCCCCCTCAGGGGCTACCTCATGGGACAGGGCCTCCACAGCGGACCCCTTGAGGTGCTCCGTTCTCCCGTGCGCGGCTACCTGCCCGACACCGCCGCCGCCACGGCCGTCTCCCAGCTGACGAGCGTGGAGGACTGCTTCGCCAGAGTGCGTGGCGCCATGACCATGGCAGGGCCTCCTCCACGTAGGGGGGCGTCTGGTGGGCCTTACGGGTGGAGAGGCTTCGACAGGGCGGCCGAAGAAGCGAGCCTCCTTTCCGACCTCCTGAACACCATCGTGAGGTCGTCGACGACGAGGGTGGGTTCCGCTTGTCGCATAGGAGTCCTCCTCATCGAGGGCAGGTCCTCTCCAAGACGTGGTGCCTCGTGCACCTCAGCGAAACGAGCCAGGAAGGGGGCCGGGAACTAGACTGGGGGGGTCCCCGCGCGTCAGGATTGGAGATCCGCTCCGGGGTCTCCTGTCGCGCGGGATGCATCCCCCGGATCGTTCGTGCGTCGAGGCTGGCCGCCGGTGTTCACCTCGGGCGTTCCTTCGACGAGCGGGGTCCCGCACCGGGTGCAGAACCGCGCATCGGGGTCGTGCGCTGCCGACCCGCACGCCCTGCACCTCGCGCGGGGGCGCCCACCCGAGGACGCGCGAGACAGCTCCACGCTGAAGACGCCGGTGGGGACGGCGATGATGCTGTAGCCCACCAGCATGATGAGCGAGGAGAGGAATCGACCGAGGGGAGTCTGGGGCGACAGGTCTCCGTAGCCCACGGTCGTCATGGTGACCACGGCCCAGTAGATGCTCGTGGGGATGTCGGTGAATCCGCTCACCTCGCCCTCGATCGCGTACATGAGCGAGCCGAGGATCACCACGAGGAGGACGACCGCGAGCATGAACACGCCAATCTTGCGCCGGCTCATGCGGAGAGCCGTCGCGATCATGTGGGCCTCGCGCACGTAGGCGGTGAGCTTGAGAAGACGGAACACCCGAAGGAGTCTTATGACTCGGATGGTGAGGAGGTAGCGGGCGCCTGGGAGCAGGACACCGGTGTAGGTGGGCAGCACGGCGATGACGTCGACCACGCCGAAGAAGCTCCGCAGGTACCTTCCGGGGTGGGGCGCGCTCAGGAGCCGGAGCAGGAGCTCTACGGTGAAGAGGATCGTGAAGCCCCACTCCAAGCTCCGAAGCCGGGGACCCCACGCGAGGCGCACGGACGGAACACTCTCCAGGGCCACTGCCACGACGCTCAGCACGATAGCCGTGATGAGGGCAGCATCGAAGGCTCTGCCGGAACGGGTGTCCGATTCGAAGATCACCTGGCGAAGGGTGCGGCGCCAGGAAGGGATTCTCTCGCGAATGCCGCGCACGCGAGCCGCGTCACCCTTGGCGTGGGCCCCCCCGCATCGCGTTGATCGCCACGACGACGAGGGACCCAGCCAGGACCACCAAGACGAACGCGATGCTCCCCAGCACCACGCTCCCTCCGCCAAGGAGGTGCCGGTGGGCGAGGGAGAGCAGGGAGGCGAGGGTCACCGTGAGCATGAACACGAACGGGATGGCGACGAACGCGCGAGGCCTTCCGGCTCGGGCGAGCCACACGGTGACCGCGAGGAGGGCCAGGGCGGCGAGGAGCTGATTGGCTGACCCGAACACAGGCCAGATGGCCTTCCACGCGCCACTAAAGGCCAAGGCACCGCCTGCTACGACCGAGACGAGGGTCGCCCCCACGCGGCTGGCGGCGAGGTGAACGGGAAGGGGCGAGCGAGGGCCCCTGCCCAGGAGCTCCTGGAACGCGAACCTCGCGAGCCTCGTGGCGGTGTCGAGCGAGGTGAGGGCAAAGGCAGACAAGGCCAGCGACACGAAGGTCACCCCTCCCTCCTGCGGCACCCCGAACCGGACGAGCCAACTCGACACTCCCGCGGCGAAGAGCGCCACCGGGTTCTTGCTCGATGCCGCGTAGGACTCCCTCGAGAGCACCACCACGGTCGAGAGGGCGATCACGGCCACCACCGCCTCGATGAGCATGCCCCCGTACCCGATGAGGCGCGCGTCGCACTCGCGGTTGAGCTGCTTGGCGGTGGTCCCGGAGGCGACGAGGGAGTGGAATCCCGAAATCGCGCCGCAGGCCACGGTCACGAACAGCACGGGGAAGAGCGGCCCGAGCTGGGGATCGGTGAATGACGCGAGCGCGGGGTAGGAGATGCGGGAGCCGCTCGCGAGCACCCCTGCGAGCCCTGCCAACGTGGTGCCGTACAGGAGGAACGAGCTCAAGTAGTCGCGAGGCTGCAGGAGCACCCACACGGGGGCAACCGAGGCGACGGCCACGTAGACGAGGAGGATCACGGTCCAGTGCGTGAACCCGAAACGGAGAGGGAACAGGAGGCCCGCGTACACACAGACACCCAAGAGCACCACACCCACCAGCGTCGCGACGGCGAGGTTGGCGCCGCGTCGATAGACGGCGGCACCGAACGCCACGGCCAACGCGATGAACAGGGCCGAGGAGGTCCCTGCCTGGGGCGCATCGACGAAGGTGCGCGCGACGAGGATAGTGAACACACCGATCACGAGGACGAGCGTGGACCAGGAGAACAAGAGGAAGAGGATCCGCGCCGGCCGACCCACGTGCCGGTCGATCACGTGACCCACCGACTGGCCCCCGTGGCGGATGCTCGCCACGAGCGACGCCATGTCGTGGACCCCGCCGGCGAAGATGCTCCCGACCACGATCCACGCGAGCACGGGGAGCCACCCGAAGGCAGCCGCGGCGATCGGCCCGATGATCGGTCCCACCCCGGCGATGGAGGCGAAGTGGTGGCCGAGGAGCACGGCCGGCCGCGCGGGGACGTAGTCAACCCCGTCGGCCTGGGTGTGGGCCGGTGTCTGGCGACAGTCATCCACCCCGAGACGGCCGACCAGCCGTCGCCCGTACGCCACGTACGCGACCGCCAACAGCGCGAGTGCGCCGACCACCATCACCGACGTGTACATCTCTGCTGTCCCTCCTGCCGCCCTGCACCAGAAGGTGAACCGTGGCTCCCGAGCGTCAAGGCGACGAAGACCCCGCCAGGGCACCCCGGAGGGGGCACGAGGCGCGGCGATCGCCAAGCGTTGCCAGCGGCAGGGCGGACCGACATCTTGCGAGAGCCTGTCGCTCCACGGGCCTATCCGAGAACCGCCCCCGGTCGGTGCGAGGGAGGTCGAACCCCTGCCCCGCGGATCTCCCGGGGCGTGAGGCAGACGACCACGCGGAGGGCCTTCGATGAACCACTCTCTCCTGCTCGTCCTCTCCCTCTTGGTCACCTCGGTCGTCGCATTCACCGTCGGGTACCGCATGCGCGCGCGGCCGGGGACCCTCATCTCCATCCACTCCACCCTCGAACAGATCCGCGAGATCGGCCACCTCTCGGTGTTCAAGGTGTTCACGAAAGAGATCGTCACCGAGTCCAAGCACGATTGGGGAGACATCGGGTCTAGGTACTTCAGCTGGATCCTCACTACGAAGAAGATGGCGATGGTGTTCGAGTTCCAGATCGACTTCAGGTACGATCTCAGGAGTCCTCTGTTCAGGATACATGAGGCTGAGAGAGGAAAGTTTGTCGTCAGCATGCCCCCATGTATCTACGAAGTGACTCTGCTGAACGTGCAGTTCTACGACGAGCAGCAACCGCGGCTCCTCCCATGGCTACTGCCAGATCTGCTGAATGGGTTCTTCTCGCGTGGCTTCACGGAACGTGACAAGAACGAGCTCGTGTCTGCGGCGAAGCGGCAGGCCGAGGCGCAGGCCCGCGCGATCATCGACGACTTCCTCACGAACGTGGAGGGCTCGGCCACGACGACGTTGCGCGCGATCTGCCGTTCGCTCGGGGCTCGGGAGGTTCGGTTCGAGTTCACCAGGGAGGTGGAGCCCCAGGTGAGCGTCGCGTATGGTCCTGTGGCGGCCTGAGGGGGAGCAACCGGCGGAGAGCCGGAGGCACGGCGGGTACCGCAGACGGCCCCACGAGGCGGACGAGCGCTGGTCACCGTGGCGTTGGTCCTGGGAGAGGGGGCTCGCTCAGGGAACGGGCGAGGCGACGACCCTGTTGCGCCCCCTGTGTTTGGCCTCGTAGAGGGCGGCGTCGGCTTCGGCGATGAGCCCATCGACGTCGGGGGAGGACGCCTGGGCGGCGCCGATGCTGCACGTGACGCGCAGGACCGTGCCGTCGTGGAGTTCCACGGGGCTATGCACCATCGCCTCCCGGACCCGCTCCGCGACCACGCACGCCTGGTGCAGGGACGTCTCCGGCATGGCGACGCAGAACTCCTCGCCGCCGTAGCGCCCGGTGAAGTCTGTCGAGCGGACGGTGCGCACGACGGTGGAGGCCGCAGCCGCGAGTACCCTGTCGCCGGCGAGGTGGCCGTAGGCGTCGTTGACGGCCTTGAAGTGATCTAAGTCGATGATCATGAGGCTCAAGGGGTGGTGGTAACGCGAGGCTCGATGGAGTTCCTCGGCGAGCCGAGACATGAACCACTGACGAGTGTGGAGGCCGGTGAGCGTGTCCGTCTTCGCCAAACGTTCGAGCTCCTGGCGGGTGCGCACCTGTTCCGTCATGTCCTGGACGATGGTGTCGAAGTAGAGGAGGCGTCCCTCGGCGTCGAACGTGCCCCTCGCATCGAACGAGCCGATGAGGAGTGAACCGTCCTTCCTCCTGAGGGTTGCCGTGTACCCGAGGACGGCCCCCTCGGTCCTGAGGCGCTCGATAAGGCGGGAGCGTGCGGAGACGTCGACCCACACCTCGGCGAGGTCGGCGCGCTGCAGCTCCTCGAACGAGGCGTACCCCATCATGGCGAGCAGGGCAGGATTCGCCGTCTCAATCGTGCCGTCCTCGCTCGCGCGGTAGATGCCCACAGGGAGGTTTCGCTGCAGCTCACTCAGGCGCCGCTCGCTCTCGCGCAGGGCTGCCATGGCGGAGGACTCGAGATCCTCGCGCCACTCGGTGAGGAAGAGCTCGTCGTCGCACAGAGAGAACGGCAGCCGCCCCGCCCGCACGGCGAGGGTGCGTCCTGCCACCACGCAGCGGGTCGGGGCCCCCGTCTCGTGCGCGAGGATCGCCTCGCGGACTGCCTCGACGGCCTCGTGAGGGAGGCTCGACGTTCGTGCCTCTGTCGAAGAGAGCTTCCCGAGCATCGCCCAGAGCGTCCCGTTCGCCGCGACGAGGTCACCCGAGGCGGTCACGACCGCAAGCCCCGTGAGGGCAGCATCAAAGCATGCACCGAACAGGTCGTCTGGCGGCGTGCTCATCGGGGGCTCGTTCACGGGCCGAAGGGGGCTACTCAATCTCGCCCGCCCACGACCGCAGGACCGGGGCGCACCGCGCCGAGGTCTGCCCAGCGCCGCTGGGAGGGAGGTCCGCGTCGTGCGCCGCGGGGGGCTCGTTCGGGCGACACCAGGCGACGGCGGGAGGGGTCCGACCGAACCCTGGTCTCGCGTGAGGGCGCACGGAACCTCCGCACGGCAACCTCCCCTCTCTCCGGAAACGACAGGCCGGATGGCAGGACACCCTCAGGCTAGAGTCGCCGAGGCGGGATGTCAACCCACACCTGTGCGGGGTGGACAGGCAGCGACCGGCTCGACAGGGCGTCGTCTGCGGGGGGAGCCGCTATCTCTTGCCGAGGCGGGGACGATGCCGTATCGTAGCGCCGAGTGATTCACGGACGTGCGCCACCACCACGGCACGAGGAGAGGCACTGCGATGCCAAGATGGAGACCCGTCGCCTCGGCGGTGCTTCTCGTGCCCGTCGCGATCGCCGCGGCCAAGACCGAGAAGGCCAAGGTCGTGGCAGAGCCTCCCGCCGTGGTGGAAAGATTGCTCGAGGTCGCCGGCGACAGGACGGTGGGGCACGCAACGCGCCTCTCGACCGCAGAGGAAGCCTTCAGGCTCGCGGGAGAGCACCGACGCCCCGATCTCCAGGCCGAGGCCCTCCTGAACAAGGCCCACGTGCTCTTCGAACAGGACAGCCTCCGCCTCGCGATGGAGGCGCTGCGAGAGGCGAGGGCGCTTGACCCCGGGAGTGATGCATACCTGAGCTTCCGAATAGGCCGCCGCGTGGCGGACATCTACTACCGCCTAGGCGCCCATGAGCGTGCCATCAGGGGGTACCTCGAGGCGAGGCGACTCCTTGACCGGGTGCGTGAGCAATCCGTGAGGGTCGATCTCAGTCGCGCACACCTCTCGGTGTGCATAGGGAACGTCTGGCGTGAGTCTCGCGACCTCGAGGAAGCGCTGGTCTCCTACCGCGAGGCGCTCGACCTGTACGAGGCAAAGGGGGCTCTCGAGTTCAGCACGGGGACGCGCCTCAATCTCGCCAACGTGCTCTTCGACTTGCGACGGTACGAGGAGGCGCTTCGCGAGTACGAGGTGTGTGCGCATGAGGCGGCCTCGAGGAACGACAGGAACCTTCAGGCCATTGCCCTCAACGGCCTCGCTGCGGCCGCATTGGCCGTGGGCGACACGGCAGGATCCGAGCGATCGCTCGAGGCGGCCATGGCGAGCCTGCGCGAGACGGGACGCGGACGAGGGATGCTCCATGCGCAGAAAACCTTGGGCGATCTGCGCATGCACCAGGGCAGGGCAAAGGCCGCGCACGCGGCCTACACCGAGGCGCTCGAACTCGCGACGAAACTGGACGATGCCACGCAGGTCGCGGAGCTGTACCGGCTCAGGGCGCGCGCGGATTCGGCCTTGGGGTTCTACCGGGAAGCGTACGCCGACCTCGTGGCCGCCCACCGAGTGAGGCAGCACGCGCTTGAAAGGGCGCGGATCGATGCCGTGCGGAACCTCGGCATCGCCTACGAGGTGGAACGCAAGGAAGAGCAAATCGTCCACCTTGCACAGATCGCCGAGGCCCGTTCGGCCCGGGCCAAGATGCTCACCGTGGCGGTCGCCTTGGCCGTCCTCCTCCTCGCGGGCATCGGGTGGGGACTGAGCGTGGAGGTCCGTGCGGCCAAGGCCGCCAAGGAAGCGAACCGACGTCTCGCGGAGGCCTACGCCGAGGTCGAGGCGCTGTCTATTACCGATCCCCTCACCGGGCTCTTCAATCGGCGCAAGGCGATGGAGAGGCTCAGGGAGGAACACGAGCGATCGGTACGGACAGGAAGGCCGTTCTCGGTGGGGATCGTCGACCTCGACGACTTCAAGGAGATCAATGACACGCAGGGACACGCGGCGGGTGACCACGCCCTGCAGCGCGTGGCCGCACACCTCGCCTCGAACGTGCGCACGATCGATTGCGTGGCACGATGGGGAGGGGACGAGTTCCTCCTCATCCTCACCGAGACGAGCGCCGAAGACCTCACCGAGGTCATCAACCGGCTCCAACCCCCTTCGGCCGGCGCAGCCGACCCATTCCCCTCCTGCTCGATCGGCTTCGCGACGAGCCACGGCCAGGACCTGGCAGATCTCCTCAGGGAGGCAGACGAGGCCCTGTACGCCGCCAAGGCCCAAGGCAAGGGACGGGCCGCGGTGCGAAGCGCTCGTCACGTCCAGGGATCAGGCACCCAGACCTAGCCCCGCTGCGCCGTCGACCCCCACCGCACGAGCGGACGAAACAGGGGGTGGTGTGCCGCTACGCCGTACGTGGGGAACAGGGTGTGGGCAATGAGCTCCCGATTGACGAGCAACACGACGAAGAACACCGCCTGCACGAGGCCCCGGTGCACGCCGAGCCCGCGCGCGATCCCGATGGCATCCCCCCGGTAGATGAAAGGACCGATCGAGAGGTTCAATGGGTCCATGATGAGGGCAACCAGGGTGAGATAGAAGAACGTTCCCCTCACGAACACACCACGGTATCCTGCTAGTGACGTACGATGGGCAAGGAGGAGGTACCCGATCAGTAGTGTTGCGACATTACTCGTCCCAGAAATGAGAGCCCACTGTACTCCGCTTCTATACTCCGGAGGTGTGCGGTAGCATACCTCAACAAACAGGGAGAACCGTCGTACGTGGTCATACTCGTCGAACGCGCGTGCGACGAGGATGTGGGCTCCTTCATGGATGGCGAGCAGCAGCGCCACGGCGACGAGGAACGCGCCCGATCTGGTGATCATCGTTCCCTCCTGCGTCTTTGGCCTCGCGACCGAAGGGGGTTCGCGTAGAGGTGATGGGCTCGACTCGCATGGACCTGGAAGGAACGGGCGGGGAACAGGGGGTCAAGGCGTTCTCGAGGCTGGTCGGTCTGGGACCGCGATCGCCTGATCGAGGAGGTCGCCTCGTGCGACCAGGACGAGGCCGAAGGTCGGCCGTGGGGAAGGGATGAGGGGTCTTGCGCGCGGGCGGAGGCCTTCGCACGGCCCCCCTGGCCACGCCGCGGACCGTCTCGTGGGTACGCCGCGCGTCTGTCCCGGGTGCAGGGAGGGGCGGTGGTGGTGCAGGGCAGCTTGAGCCCGCTCGCCAGGGACACCGGGGACGCGCTCATCGGCCGCCCGGAGCATCCGGCGGCTCTTCAGGGTGGGAGACGAGACGCCCCTTGTCGTGAGAGGGACCATCTCGACGGAAGAGAGCCGCCGATGGCCAAACCTCGCCCTCAGTCGCAGCAGCCCACGGTGACGGGCCTGCGAGCCTCCTCGGCCTCCGAGATGGCCGAATCTCCCCGCCTCCGATCACGCCGTGCGCCCGCTCAGGGCGTGTCGCACGGTGACGGCACCGCATCCTCCGGCCGGATGAGGCCCCTGCCGGCCTTGATACGGATGTCGTCCACGATCGAGAGGATGCACGGGATCACCAAGAGGGTGAGCACGGTCGAGAACAGGAGGCCCCACGCGATCGTGTTCGCCAGGGGCCGCCACACCGCCGAGCTCCCGCCCAGGCCGACCACCGTCGGGAGCAGGCCACCGATGGTCGTCACCGACGTGAGGATGATCGGCCTCAGTCGGGTGAGCCCCGCATCGATCACGGACTTCCACCTGTCCGCGCCCACGCGCCGTGCGTTGTTCATGAACGAGATGAGCACGATCGAGTCGTTCACCACGATCCCCGCCAACGCCACCACCCCGTAGAGCGTCACGATGCTGAACTTGTCACCGGCGACGACGAGTCCAATCATCGCGCCGATGAAGGCGAAGGGGACGGTGGTGAGGATGATGAGAGGTTGGATGTACGAGCGGAACTGCGTACCGAGAATAAGGTAAATCAGGATGATACCGACGGCAAAGAGCTTCATCATGTCTCTAAAAGCCTTGTTGAAATCTTCGAATTCGCCGCCGATTTCGAACTTTATCGTCTCGTACCTGTTGGCAATTAGGGGGAACATTGGACTGATTTTGCGGATCACCTTGTCGACGGTTGTCTTTGACCTGTCGATCTCCGCTCCCACGATGAGCGTGCGGGTGAGGTTGCGGCGTCGGATCTCTGAGGTGGTGGTGTGGAGGGAGAAGGTCGCCACGTCGGCGAGGGGGACCGTTGCGCCGGTCACGGTGCTCACCCGGAGGGCGCGCAGCTGCTCGATGCTCTCGCGGGCGGCCTTGGGGAGCTTGACGATGACGTCGATGCCCTCGTCGCCGTCGCGGAAGGTGGTGGCGGTCACGCCGGAGAGGGCTGCTCGGACCTCGAGGGCGATCTCCTGGACGCTCAGCCCTCGAAGGGCGGCCCGTTCCTCGTCGACGACGATGCGCACCTCTTGCTTGCCTTCGGGGAAGTCATCGCCGATGTCGTAGACCCCCTCGGTCGCCCCGAGCACGGACTTGAGGTCATCCGCGGCGGCGCGCAGTTCTTCGAGGTACTTGCCCGTGATGCGCACGCTGAGTGGCTTCGAGGTGGGGGGGCCGCTCGGGGGGAGCTCGAACTGGATCGAGGAGATCCCGCTCACCGTCGAGACCCTCGAGCGCAGATCCGCGATGATCTCGTCGAGGGTACGGTCGCGCTTCTTGCGGTCTACGAGGTTCACGATGACCTGGCCCACGTTCTTCCTCTCCAGCCACTCGTTGTTCCCCTGGTAGAGCCCGCTGTTGGCCTCCACGTAGGCGAGCTCTGAGCTCGGGAGGGTGAGGGCCGCCTCCTCGATCCTGCTGATGACGCGGTCGGTCTCCTCCAGGGACGTGCCTTCAGGGAGCTTCACGAGCACCCGGAAGAAGTCCAGGTCCTCCCTCGCGAACATCTGCACTCCCACGAGGGGGATGAGGCCCATCGAGAGGAGGAGCAGGAGGAAAACCGCCCCGAGCACGAGGTACCGACGGCACAACAGCCAGGTGAGGAGACGTTCGTAGCGTGCCCGAAGCCACACGTAGAAGCCAAACTCCGGGCGTTGGTGCCGGGTGGATCGCCTCGTCCACTCGTTGATGTGGGACGGGAGCATGGCGCTCGCCTCGAAGAGCGAGGCGAGGAGGGAGAGGCTCACCACGATGGGGATGACCCGCATGAACTTGCCCAGGATGCCCGGGATGAGCATGAGGGGGACGAAGGCCGCCACGGTGGTGAGCACTCCCGAGGTGACCGGAGGCAGGACCTCCTCCGTCCCCCTGATGACCGCGTCCCTCAGGGGGACCCCATGCTGTCGGTAGCGATGCACGTTCTCGAGGATGATGATCGCATCGTCCACGATGATCCCAAGCACGATGATCATCCCGAACATGCTCGAGCCGTTGATCGTCTGGCCGGTGAGCCACATCATGATGAAGGCGACGAGGAAGGAGAGGGGGATGCCAAGGCTCGCGAGCAGCGCATTACTTTTACCGAGGAATGCCCACATTAATACGAAGATTATCATGAGGCCGAAGATCGCATTGTTACGCAAGACTCCGAGGATATTTTTTATGTTTCGTGTCGAATCGATCGTGCTCGTGAACCGGATTCCAGGGGGAGCTTCCCTCTGGTAGCGGGACAGGATGCCCTTGATTCGACCTACGATCCTGAGGGTCGAGCCTCGTGCCTTCTTGGAGACCGAAATCGTGAGGGAAGGCTGGCGGTCGATCCGAGAGAGGACCGACTTGTCGCCCCGCGTCATCCGGACGGTCCCCACGTCTGCGAGTCGCACCATCTTACCTGAGGGGTCGGCCCTGAGCACGAGGCCGGAGATCTCCTCGGGGGTGGTGAAGCGCCCGAGCACGCGGACGAGGAACTCGGACCGCCCGACCTCGACGGCTCCCCCGGGGAGGTTCAGGTTCCTCGTGGCGAGCGCACGCACGACCGAGCCCAAGGTGAGTCCCTGCGCGGTGAGGCGGACCGGATCGATCTCGACCCACAGCTCCCTTTGCTGGAGGCCGGACACCTGGATCTTGGCCACGTCCGGGATGCGCTCGATCTCGCCCACGATGTCGTCCGCGACCGCGGCCGCGACCTCGGGATCCGTGTCGTAGGTGATGGCCACGGAGAACACGGGCACGAAGTCATCCGAGCCGAAGTCCTCCACGATCGGGTCCTCCGTCTCGTCTGGGATGGCCGCCTTGTCGACCGCGAGACGCACCTCCTGCATCCTCGTGGTGAACTCCGATGTGGACATCTCCTCGAACTTGACGACGAAGAACCCGAAGCCTTCACCCGCGGTTGAGTTGATCTCGCTCACCTTGTCGATCTTGTCGAGCTCCTTCTCGACGGGGATCACGACGAGGTCTTCGACCTCTTGGGCCGATGCGCCACGGTAGGGGATCGTGACGAAGACCCAGTTGAAGCTGATGTTCGGGTTGAGCTCCTGAGGCATGGAGAACAGGGCGAACAGGCCCCCGACGACGATTCCCACCATGAGGAGGTTGACGAGGACCGGTTGCCCGACCGAGAACCGCGCGAGGGAGAGGCTCATGATCGCTGCGCGCCCTCCCGACTCGCCTCGTGGCGGGCCTGGATGGAGACTGGGCTCCCCTCGTTGAGGTTCTGCGCCCCGACGACGACGAGCCATTCCCCCGGGGAGAGGCCGTCCTGAATCACGTATCGGTCGCCGATGAGGGGACCGAGCCAGACGCGCCGCTGGTGGGCGACCGAATCGGTGACGACGAACACGTAGGGGGTCCCGGTGCGGCGCACGACCGCCTCTCGGGGTACCGCGACGCCGCTGTCCACGGCGCCGAGCGTGAGGGTTGCCTGCACCACCTGGCCGCCACGCAGGCGCCGGTCAGGGGTGTTGGCGAGGACAACCTCGACGGGGAAGGTCTTGGTCAGAGGATCGGCTTCGGGCGAGACGGAGCGGATGCGCCCCGTGATCGATTCCCCTCCATCGAGGGCGATGCGCACTGAGGCCCCCCGCGTAACCCTCGCCACGTGGTGCTGGGCGACGTGAAGGACGAGGCGGAGGGAGTCGATGTCCACCACCCTGAAGACCGGCATGCCGGGGGTCACGTAGGTGCCGAGGTCGACGAAACGTCGCGCCACCACCCCGGAGAACGGGGCGCGGATACGTGTCTCACGCAAGTTCCTCTCCGCCAGTTCGCGCGCCGCTCTCGCCGCGTTCCGTTCCGCGAGGGCGGCGGTGTAGGCCATGCGGCTGGCCTCGAACGCCGCGTCGGGGATGTCCCCGTGGGCGTAGAGCGTCGAGTCTCGGGCAAGGTCTTGACGAGCGAGCGCGTAGCGCGCCTCGGCGGCGAGCAGGGCCGCCCGGGCCTGATTGAGTGCCTCCTGGGGCACCCGCGCGTCGAGGGAGGCCAAGACCTCCCCCGCCTTCACCGGCTGACCGGTGTCCTTCTCGAGGCGCTCAACCCTCCCGGCCACCTCGGACACCACGTCCACGCCGCGAATGGCTTCGAGGACCCCGGTGAGCACGGTCGATTCCTCGAGGGGCGCAGCCGATACCTGCATGACCTCCACGGGGACCTCACCCGGTGCGTCCTGCGTGGCCACCGGACGTCTGCACCCCGAGCCCAGGACCAGCATCGCCACCCCCACGATCGCGAGGGGTGGCCGAACGAGGGGTAGGTACGACGCCATCGATCATCACTCCTGGAGGAGCCCACGCAACTCGCCCGTGGCTGCGGCGAAGTCCGCGATGGCCATGACGAGGTCGTAGTAGCTCGTGTGGTACGCTTGTTCCGCGGCGCGCAGCGCGAGGCTCGCGTCGATCCATTCGAGGGTGCCGAGCCGTCCGAGGGAGAAGCGGTTCTGTTGGATCTCCCAGTTCCGTCGTGCGCTCGCGAGGCTCGCCTCGGCGAGGTCGAGGTGCACGACGGCGCTGTGGATCGCGCTCCTGGCCGACTCGGCCGAGAGCATGAGCCCGCGGAGGGCATCGCGAGAGGCCTCCCGCGCTTGGCGCAGTCGGTGCTTGGTGACCTGCGAGCCCGAGTAGTTCGCGGAGCTGGTGAACAGGGGGAGGCTGACCGAAGCGCTCACCGCCCACGTCCTCTCCCCATCCAGCTGGGGAGTGTCGTTGTTCTGCCATCCGTAGGAGCCTGCGACCGTGAGGCTGGGCAGGAAGGCCATGAGGCTGTGCCGATGCTCGAGGGTGGCGACGCGCTCCGTGTGGGTGAGCACCGCGAGCCGGGGGTTGCCCGCCACGAGGTTCTCGAGGGGGTGGGAGAGGAACGCCTCCCAGTCCTCGTCCGAGAAGTCCCGGTAGCGCGCGATGGCATCGCGCAGGGATGGCGGGAGGACCGAGTCGGCTCGTACCACCCCCCGCGGAGGCAGCCCCGTGAGGTTCTCGAGGGTGAGCGCCGCGGCGCGGAGCCCTCGACGGGTGTCGGCGACGAGTCCTTGCTGGTGGGCGACCTCCACCCGCCACCGCAGCACGTCAGCCTCCCCATACCGGCCCACGGCGGCGAGGCGCTCCGCCTGGGCGAGGTTTCGGGCCGCGTGCGCCGCGTGGGCCTCCTGGAGACGGTGGAGGGAGGTCATCTTGAGGAGTTCGAGCCAGGCGCGCAGCGTCTCGTGCAGGGTCGTCTGAAGGGCGACTTCCACCTGAGCGGCGGCGAGGTCCTTCGCCGCGCTTGCGAGGCTCGCCCCGTTCCAGAGGCTCGGGTTGAGTAGGAGAACCTGGCCGCTGAGCGAGGTCTGGTACCCGTCGCGGAAGACCGTCTGGGGGATCTCGATGGTGAACGGTTGGAGCGCCCCCGTGCTGTCAGGGAAGTACATGGTGATCTGTCGGCCGAACGCATTGGCCCGCCTCACCGTCGCCTCATCGAGCCGCGTGTACGTCGACCCCAGCGACACGGAGGGGAGCAGGTGTGCGAGTGCCTGACGGTGCGCCCACCGCGCCGCCTCATGGCCTTCACGGGCAGCGGCGAGCCCGTGGTGGTTGCTCACCGCCAGGGTGAGCGCATCCCTCAGAGAAACCACGAGGGGCTCCCCCGCGCCGATGTCGTGGGACCGCCGATCGGCTGCCCCGAGGGGGCCAAAGGACGCGAGGAAGACGCCGACGAGAAGCCCCTTCAGTTGCACTCGAACCCTGGCCTTACGCATCGATCCCTCCCGCGCGTGGGGCAAGGAAGCCTGCCTCCTCGTAGGCCCGGATGAGCATGGTGCAGACGTCGAGCTCGACCTCGTGGTGCCGGATGCCTGCCTCCGTCGTCTCCCTGAAGTGGGGAAAAGGCAGGTCGAGGTCACTCGCCCGTGCACACGCCTCGCGCGCGGCGCGCACCTCCTCCTCCAACCGCTGCCTCCGGCGTCGGAGGATGGACAGGACCTCGTGGACGGGCAACGCTTCGGCGAAGGCAAGGCCGAGGTAAAACAGACGATCCTCTGGCCCCACGTAGCCGAGCGCCTCTCGGACGAGCCCCTGGAGGAGCTGACGCCCGTAGGGCGTGATGTGGTGCACCACGCGCTCAGGGCCCGCCCCCTCACGCTCGTGCACGGCGGAGACCGCCCCGCGTCGTGAGAGTCGGTGCAACGCGGTGTAGATGGAGGAGCGTGACAGGGTAGTCCATCGCTCCAGGCCCATACGCTGGATCGCCTTCGTGAGGTTGTAGCCGTGCATCGGCTCCCGATGCACGAGGCCCAACGCTGCGAGTTCGTTCTTGCACAGCGCCATCGGTGATCTCCGTCTCCCCCTCGGTGAGGCGGTGGGTAGTCCCTGTTGGACTACGACGAGCTGGACTAGTTCTTCGTCGAGCCGGTCGGCGTCAAGGCCGGGAGGGACGGAATCCTCGCCGGAGCATAAGGGTTGTTAGCAGGAACGTGTGGGGTGCCTATCATTCCTGGTCTTGCACGGGTGCGGTGGAGGGGCCATGACGACACCCTCCGAGGGAGAACGGTATGGGAGAGCCTGGTCTGGAGTGCCGCACGTCTTCGCCGGTGCTCGCGGATGACCTCATGCGGGAACTCTCGTCGTGTGGGAGGGAAGTTCGGTTCCCGGCGGGTGCCACGATCTTCGGCTACGGCGAGGTAGGCGGCGCGATGTACGTGGTCGAGCGGGGGGAGGTCCTCTTGGAGTTCCTGGAGGGGAAGTTCGCCAAACGGCTAGGCCCGGGCAGTTTCTTCGGGGAGCTCGCACTCCTCGGGGAGCGGAGGCCTCGGACGGCCACCGCCACCGCCCTCGCGGACAGCACGCTCCGCGAACTCGACCACACCGTGTTCGACGAGCTCCTGCGGATCAGTCCTCGGGTGCTCGCCCTGCTGCTGCGCCACACGTGCAGGTACCTCGTCGAGTCCCAGGAGCGGCTGCTCGCCGATGTGCAGCGGCGGAACGTGGAGCTTGAGCTCAGCCTCGACTACCTCAGACGCATGAAGCACGAGCTGGACGTGGCCGAACTGCAGGCCATGACTGACCAGCTCACGGGCCTGTACAACAGACACTGCCTCAAGGCGCAGATCCCCTCGATCGAGGCGGGGGCCCGCGACCCCACCGTCGGGATCGCCGTGCTCCTGCTAGACCTCGATGGGTTCAAGACGGTCAACGACACGTGTGGGCATCAGGTGGGCGACGCGGTGCTGAGGGAGGTGGGGCGCCTCCTGCGCGTCTGGATCCGTCAGAGCGATCTCCCGTTCCGCATGGGGGGTGACGAGTTCCTCGTGGTGATGCGGGGCATTGGGCGCGAGGGCGCCCTGAGTCGCGCGGAGCAGATGCGGAGTGCGCTCGAGGCGCTCGCTCGCGGCTTCCCCTCCATGCCCTCGGTGAGCATCGGGATCGCGACGTTCCAGGGAGGCGACACGTGGGAAACGGTGCTGGAGAGGGCCGACCAGAACCTCTACCGCGCGAAGTCAGCCGGTGGCAACCGCGTCGTACAGGAGGTGGGGCCGGCGAGCCCTCCCCTCAGGATCAGGCCTCTCGGGCAGGGAGAGCGGTGTCGGCTCCCACCTGAGGAGTGAACTCGCGGGCGAAGGCATCGAGGTCCCCGGCGGAGAGGAACACGACCGTGCAGGGGGAAGACGCGTACCCGTCGAGGACGGTGACAAGGGTGTCGTGATCCGCCGCATACTCGGCCGGGGTCCCGTTCGCTCGGATGGCTTCGACGAGGTTCTCGCTCGAGACGCCTGGCAGAGGCCGTTCCCTCGCGGCATAGATGGGGGTGACGACCACGGCGCTCGCCTTCCCGAACGAGCGCGCGAAGTCGGCGAAGAGGAGGGCAGTCCGAGAGTAGAGGTGGGGCTGGAACACCGCCACCACGGGCCTGCCGAGGAGTGACGCCGTCTCTAAGGTGGCGCGGATCTCCGAGGGATGGTGGGCGTAGTCGCTCACGATGAGGCACCCTCCTCGCGTCCCGAGGACTTCGAATCGCCGCTCGAGCCCGGGGTAGGTCTCAAGGCCCGTGGCGATGGCCTCGAGGCTGGCCCCGAGTTCCCACGCCGCACAGGCCGCGAGGGTCGCGTTCGCCGCACTGTGAGCCCCTGGCGAAGCGAGGAGGGGCTCGATGGTACCGAGGCCGAAGCAGAGACGGATGCGGAACCGTGTGCCCTCTCTCCCGACCACCGTGCACGTGACGAAGGCCCCCTCCCCCGTGCCGCAGCGGAGGGTGTGGGGGAGGAGTCCCCATGGCGTGGGGGGGGGCGCGGCGTTCCAGGTGATGACCTTGCGAGCCCGTCGGGCGAAACGCCCGAATGCGGCGTGGAGCCTCCCGAGGTCACCGTAGACGTCGAGGTGTTCGGGCTCCACGTTCGTGATGACGGCCACGGTGGGCCGCACGCGCTCGAGGGTCCGGTCAAACTCGTCGGTCTCCATGACGAGGGGGGTCCCACCGAGCTGGCCTCCGCGTCCGACGCCGCGGAGGACGCCGCCCACGAGGTAGGTCGGCGGTCGCCCCGCACAGGAGAGGAGGTGGGCCGTGAGGGCCGTGACCGTGCTCTTGCCGTGGCTCCCGGCCACGCACACGGTCGGTGCCGCCCTGCTCAGGCGCCCGAGCACGAGGCTGCGGGGCAGGACCGTGATCCCTCGTGCGTGGGCTCGCATCACCTCAGGGTGGGTGCGCCCCGCCGCGGCCGTGTAGACGAGCGAGCCAGAGGCGGGGAGATGCCCAGCTGCCTCGTCTCCCACCCACACGGGAACCCCTCGGCTCCGGAGTGCCGCCACGCGGCCTGACTGGTGCCGATCGCACCCAGTGACCGTGAGCCCGCAATCGAGGAGCACCTCGGCGAGCGCGCTCATGCCCGCGCCCCCGATGCCGAGCAGGTGGATCGGCTCTGGCAGCCCGATGGCCTCGACGATCCTCGAGGCGAGAGTCATCGGGGCAGCGTGGAAAGCCCGGCGGAGGGCGGCAGATCCACGCGCACGACGTAGAGCGTACACTCGGCCGCGCGTGCCTCGCTCACCCACACGGAGTCGGACGAGGTGCCGAAGGTGGGGTGGACGGCGCGGATGGACCGCCGTCCAGGGGGGACCCCCCTGACGAAGAATCGCCCGGTCGCGTCCGTGAGGGCCCAGGCGACGTGGGGTGTCACGAACACGTGCGCCTTCTCGTGCGCGTGCCCACGCTCCGTGCACCGGACCGTGACCAGCCCGCGGGCGTGCACCTTCTTCGTGACCTCGAGGCCGGGGATGGTGAGGGCGAGGGAGAAGACCCGTTCCCCTACTTCGGTCCACGCGTGGAGGCGATGCACGAGCGAACTCCGTGAGATCACCGTGAGGCCTGCCCCTGGGGTGAGCACCTGGAGGGGGGGGGGGAGTCCATCGGCCTCGACGATGAGTGTGCCCCCGGTGCGGGGGAGGCTCTCGGTAGGGCATGCCTCCACGAGGACCGCGGCGTCCGGCAGGGGGACCCATGCCTCCTCCGGAGAGGTGCCCTGCACGTAGACGACCCCTCGTACCCCCCCGGGGACGTCGGCCACGACGGTGCCTGCCACGAGCGTCGCGAGCACGGAGAGCCAGGCGCGCACGCTCACTCCTGCACGTACCCAAGGGCCACGAGGTGGCGCCGGGTGGCCTCGTCCACGAAGGCCGAGGGGGGGGTGCCCACCCTCGCGCGCCGCACCCACTCCTGCAGCTCCGACACCATGCGGTGGGCCCGCGGATCGGTCTGGCTGAGGTCGTGGTGCTCGTCGGGATCGGCCTCGAGGTCGAAGAATGAGGTGTCCACTCGTGCCACCGAGTAGGGGAGCCAGGTGTGTTGGAGCGCCCACGAGGCCGTGCGCATGGTGGCCGCGCGGCCATCCGCGTGCTGCGCGATGATGAGGTTCCTCCTCCCGCGCGAACCGTGGAGGACAGAGGGCGCGAAGGAGAAGCCCCCCATCTCCGGCGCCGGCGCCATGGAGAGGAGGTCGAGGAAAGTGGGGAGGAAGTCCACGGAGGAGATCAGGTCGTCCACGCGGTAGCCCTCCGGGATGAGACCCGGTCCGAACAGGATGAGGGGGATGTGCAGCTGCGGGCGGAACAACCCGATGTGGTCGTAGTAGATCTCGTGCTCCCCCATGGACTCCCCGTGATCGGCGGTGAGGATCACAAGCACCTTCGACTCGAGGAGTCTGTGTCGGACCTCCGCGAGGAGGGTGCCGACCTGCTCGTCGACGAAGGCGATCTCGGCGCGGTACATGGCCTCCGGGTAGTATGGGTTGGTGATGGAGGCGAGCCACTCGATGCCGATTGAGCCGTGGTGGACGAGGTCGGTGCGCGCGGCGAGCGACTCGGCGAGGGGGGGTCTGCGGGGAAGGCGGGGACCCTCGGGGGCGAAGAGCAGGGCGAAGGAATCGGGCGGGGCGTAGAGCATGTGGGGATCGTAGTAGTGTAGCCAGAGGAAGAAGGGGTGTGCACCATGGACCTCGAGCCACTCCCTGGCCCGTCGGGTGACCTCGTCGGCCCGCCACTCTCCCTCGGAGGGAGCCTCGAAGGTGTCGAACCCCTGGTGCAGCCCCGAGAGGTCCGGCGCGATCTGCCGGGCAGAGACGATGGCTCCGGTGCGGTACCCGTAACCCTTGAGGATCTCGGCGAGGGTGGTGAACCGGTCCTCCAGGGGCGTCACCAAGCCGAACACCCGATGCTCGCGGCCGTAGAGCCCGGTGAGCATGGTCGCAAGGGACGGGTTCGTGACGTTGAAGGCGGTGTAGGCGTTGGTGAACAGGGTGCCCCGGCGGGCGAGTTCGTCGATGACCGGGGTGCGCGCGAGGCTGTCGCCGTAGCAGCCTAGTCGGTCGGCGCGCAAGGCGTCGATGGTGATGAGGAGAAGGCTGCTGGAGCCTCGCGGACGCTCGGTTGACGTGATCCGAGGCCTCAGCCACACGGCCCACCCTTCCGGCGCGTCGTCGGGGAGCGGGGACCGGCTCTCGAAGCACAGCTCCACGCTCGTGCCGGCAAAGCGGGCGAGGTCAATGGAAACGGAACGGGGCCTCAAACTGGTGATGCGCCCCTCCCACAGGAGCTCCGGCGGGCGCCCCCGCGTGCGGATGGACACCGCACACGAGACGTCTCCCCTGCGCACGAGGGCCGGCAGGGAGACGGAGAAGTGGAGGTGAGGCGAGGGGGGGACCACGAACCGTGCCCTGAACGATCCGTCCCCGGGCACGACGATGGCAGGTGAGGTGGTGTGGGCGACACGGACGGTCTGCGGCCGTGCGCGCACGCCGGTGGTGAGCGAGTCGGAGAAGGTCGAGGCCAGATCGAGGAATACCCACCGTGGCGTACTGCCACACCCCCACAGGAGCACCGCGAGGGCGACCACGCGCTTCACGAGCGCCTCCTCGTGCGCAGGTAGCGGATCTTCTCCCTCGTCTGGCTCACGACCGCGCGCAGTCCCCCCCGCTCGTAGTAGTGCCTCACACGACCCCAGTAGTAGAGGGCTCGTGAAAGTGGGGTCTGGCGCGCGAGCATGGCCTCGAGGTTGCGGATGTGGATGTCCTTGTCGTACACCGCCCGGCGCAGCGCGGCGATCTCGACCGCGGCCGACGCACCGGCGAGCGAAGTGGTGCGCGGTCTGAACGTGGGCTCGGCGCAGAATGCCGCGAGAGGCCCCACGGCGATATCCCAGGTGAGCCTCGCGCGCACCAGCCGGTGGGCGTTGGCTGCCTTCCCGGCCACGAGCTTTGGGTCGTCGAGCACGGCCCGGATCGCCGCGCGGATGGCAGCCTCATCCCCAGGGTCCACGGCCCAGCCCGCGTCGAACTCTCGGATCGCATGTGCGAGGTCGGCGTAGTTGTTGTAGATCACGGGGAGCCCGCACCAGAGGTACTCCACCGTGCGGGTCGTGAACGCGAGCTCGCGCTCAGGGTTGCGGGCCATGACGTCGATGGCGACCGAGGCGTCGCGGTAGGCGGCCAGGAGGCGGTCATGGTCCACCATGCCGTGGGCGCGCACCCGTGGGGAGCGTTCGAGCCTCCGGACGAGCTCCTCGAAACGGCTCGTGTCCAAAGGGATGAATGGGTGTTTGCCCCCATAGAGCTCGAGCCGGCCTCTCCCCGCCCGCTCGAGCTCCTCCACGAGCACCGTGAGGGCGAGTGCAGGGTCCTGCCAGGGGAGGAACACGCCCCCGTACACGAAGGACGGCTCGTCCCGCGGTGGAGGAAGGGGAGGGAGTTCGGGCGAGAGGGAGACGGGGACCTGGCTGATCATGTTCGGGTGGTAGGGCACCCCCGCCATGAGGAGCCAGGGGATGAAGTAGCTCCTCTGGCGATCGCCCGCGCAGGTGAAGAAATCCGCCCGACCGATGCAGGCGAGCTTGGTGCGGATGTTCGTGTCCAGGTCGAGATGGCCCTGGATCGTGCGCTCGAGGAGATGGGGGCCGTGGAAATCGAGCGCCACGGGGAGCGGGCACTCATCGAGCTGCTCGAGGAGAGGCCAGCCACAGGCGACCACGACCGAGGCGCCGCTCTCATGGATGACGGACAGGAGGTTGCGCTCGTCCCACGCGAGGTCGGCGATCTCGCGCTCGACCCTCCCGAACGGCACGAGGGCGGCCTTGGGCATGCTGTAGGCGACGCTGAACCCGCGTGCGGCCAGCCCTTGGCCGATGCCCCAGGCGCGCAGCCCCGCGCCCGTGGTGGGGAGTCCCTCCAAGGGAAGCACGTCGGGGCTCACGACGAGGACGCGCTTCACCCTCCCCGCCAAGACCCGCGCGAGCCCGGTGCCGCTGAGCACGCGCTGTTGCGCCTGGGCGTAGGCCCTGCCGGGGTGGATCGGCTCCAGGGGCTTCCCGAATCGCTCGAACACCTCGCGGTCCGTGCGTCGACGCTGCGCCTGGATCGAGGCCCTGCGCGGGGCGAGGGTGGGGAAGAGGGAGATCGCTGCGTTGATCCCGGCCAGGTGCGCACCAGCTTCTGGGGTGAGGGCAACCTGGTCCTGGGGAGGAGCCGGAGGCCACAGGAGGAACGCCTCGCGATGGATGCTCGCCCCGCTCAAAGTCCGCACCGATGCCATGAGCGCGCAAGCGGCCAGCGCCTTGGGGAGGTTGCCCTCGTCGTAGTTCTTGAACACGGAGAGCAACGCGTTCCGTTCGAGGAGGAACCGCTTCTGCGCGCGGCTGATGCGAGCGCCCGTGGCGCCGTGGTGGTGGTAGGTCACGGACCGGGGCACGAACCGCACGGTGTACCCGAGGATCCAGGCTCTCCACCCGAAGTCGACGTCCTCGTAGTAGGCGAAGAAGTCCTCGTCGAACCCGCCGATGCGGAGGAACTCTTCCCGCCGCACGAGCATGGCCCCCCCATTGGCGAAGAACGTGTCCTCGTCTGCGGGGGGGATCTTGTCCGGCCGCTGCCCGAGCCCACGCTGGAAGGCCCTGCCTTCGAAGTTGATGTCCCCCCCGGCGTAGTCCACGGTGGAGCCGTCCCACGAGAGCACGAGGCTGCCCGCGGCGATGCACGAAGGATCCTCGTCGAGCGCGCGCACCAGCGGCACGAGCCACCCCGGATCAACCCGCATGTCGTTGTTCAGGAACGCCACGTACGGGCTCTTCGCCTGCCGTGCCCCCTCGTTGCAGGCGCGCGCGAACCCCGCGTTGGTCCCCATCTGGAGCACGCGCACCGTCGGGAAACGCGCCGACACCATCTCCGGCGAACCGTCACGCGAACCGTTATCGACGACCACGACCTCGACCTGCGGGTACTCGGTGGCGAGGACGGACGGGAGCGAGCCCTTGAGCAGGTCTGCCCCGTCGTGGGACGGGATGACGATGGTGACGGGAGTCATCGCGCCTCCCAGAGCCTCCCGATATTGAGGACCTGCATGATCGTGCGGTGGGCTGCCTCGTAGCCAGGGTGGTTGAGCAGGGGGGGGACGGCGAAGTCACCGAACAGGGGCCTTATCTCGTGCTCTGGGCGGCGGCGGAGGGCCTGGACCTGGGCCCGCTTCCCCATCCACAGGTCCCACGTGGACACGATTTCCTCGAGGGCCAGAAGCTGCGACGCGGAAAGGCCTGAGACCTCGACGGAAGGCTCAGGGCATGGTCTCTTCGGCAGGGTCCCTCCAACGGAGAACGCGTCGAGCCTTAACGCCGGGGAGTACGCCAGCGCGCGGGCGAACACGGAGAGGAGGGCACCCGCGACCGCGGGCCACACGGTCTCGTCCCCATAGTTCTTCAGGATGGTGGCCAGGGCGTTGCGCTCGTACAGACGCATGCGAGGGGGGAAGGGGAGGCGCGAGGCCGTACCCTGGTGGCGATGGCGTACCCGTGACGCCGGCACGAGCCAGACCTCGTAGCCGGCGATCCAAGCGCGCCAGCCGAAGTCGACGTCCTCGAAGTAGGCGAAGAAGTGCTCATCGAACCCGCCGAGGGAGAGGAAGAGGTCTGGACGCACGAGGACGGCCCCGCCACACACGAACAGGGTCTTCCTCTCCGGGGTGGCACGCGGAGGGAGCCCATGCACGGGGAGGTGGTGGGCATGGCCAGTGTAACTCACGACCCCTCCCGCGAAGTCCACGCCCGAGCCGTCCCAGTTCGTGAGCAGGGCTCCGGCTGCCACGGCCGAGGGGTGTCTCTGGAGCGTCTCGCACAGCGGAGCGAGCCACCCCTCTTCCACGGAGGTGTCGTTGTTGAGCAGGGCCACGAAGTCGCAATCGCTGAGGTGACGCACCCCGACGTTGTTCGGCCGGGCGAACCCTTCGTTCGCGGGGAGGCGGAGGGTTTCGATGCCGCGCTCGGCGAGCCACTCCGCGGTGGCATCCGTCGAGGCGTTGTCCACAACCACGACCCGGTCCACCGGGTCTGTTCCGGCGGTGGCCTCCAAGGCGGCGAAGAAGTGCTGGAGGTGGTCGAGCCCGTTGTACGTGACGGTCACGACCCCGATGCGGGGCTTGTTCACCGTACCCTCTTCAGCCGCCGGTACACCCGATACGGGAGGGAGGCGCACACCTTGTCGCGCCATGCCCGCAGCTCGGAGGCCTCCTGCTCGCGCTCGGCCAGGGCGGCAGCGAGACGTTCCTTCTCCCTGCGCAACGCCGCCATCTGAGCGTGCGCATCCCCGAGCTCGCGCTGGAGGTCAGAGACCTTGCCCTCCAGCTCGCTCACCCTCCCGTCCCGCTTGCGGACCACTCCCTCCCAGTAGCGGAGCTGCTTGGCGACTTCGTCGAGGAGCTCGCGCTGCTGCTGGATCTGTTGGTCGAGGCCATCCCTCAGCCGCGCGAAATCCTGATCCTGCGTGGTGAGCCGCTCCTGGAGCTTGGCGGCGTTCTCTTTCCAGTGGTCCCGATCGATGATGAGCTTAGAGATCTCGCCCTCGAGGTAGGCACACCGCTGCTTCTCCTCCTCGACCTTCGCCTGCACGGCCTTGGTCTCCTGGCGTGCCCGCTCGGTCTCCTGCCGGGCTTCCTCTACCGCGGCCTTCAGGTGGGCGATGGTGGCGTCGAGGTTGCGGACGTGGTTCCTCGTGAGCTCGAGCTCCTTCCTCACCGCCGCCTCCCGCGCCTCGAGCAAGCCGAGGCCATTCTTCCAGTCTGGCGCCCTCCTTGGGCGTTTCGCCCATTGGGCCACCGTCTGGATCGTGTGTTCCGGCGTGAGCCGCGTGGAGGCGAACTGCCACGCCCTGGCCGCCAACTGGCGGAGCGCGTCCGGATTGGAGGCGGCCCACAGGAGGTGGCTCGAGAGCGCCTCCCCGTCACCGGGCGCGAAGGCGAGGGCTCCCTTGGCCCGCTCGAGATCTCGGCTCAGCTCGCAGAGCCTGGAGGTGATGATGGGGATACGGCAGGCGATCCATTCCATGAACCGCGTCTTAGTGCCAAGACGTACCTCGAGGAGGTTCCGGTCAGAGTTCACGGCCACATCCGCGAGGGCGTAGTACTCCGGGAGCCTCGCGTAGGGCACCCAGCCCTCGAGGTGGTAGCGGTTCTTGAACGGGGAGCGATTGATGAGGGTGGCGAAGTGTTCGAAGGTAATCGAATCCTGCTCCCCGAGCGCACCCCCAGTGGCGACGAAGTGGATCCTCTCGTTGTGTGCCATGGCCTTCTCGATGCCGAGGAACAGGGTGTCCACGTCGCACCAGGTGTTGAATCCCCCTGACCACAGGACCACGAACGCGTCCTCCGGCACGAGCTCACCCCGCAGGCTGCTGCGCTCAGGGCGGGTGACGGTCGGGTCCACCGCGCAAGGCACGGTGTGGACCATCCGATAGTAGGACGTGCGTCTGCTCATCCTCCCTGCGAGGGCGAGCTGGCCTTCGAGGGCGCTGCTCTGCGCCTTGCTCACCGCCGAGAACCGATCCCCTCGCTGGAGGATCGGCATGAGCATGTCGAAGTACGGTTGGATCACCTCGTCGTTGCCAAGGAGGGATGCCTTCGCCTGGCCTTCGGCCATGGGCTCGCCGAAAAGGTCCATCCACACCGGGAGGTCACCGCCGATGCAGGCCGCGCGGAAGGCGGGGAGGAACGTGACCGCCACCACCGCCTTGGTGTCCCATCGGCGGAGGAGCTGGGGGAGGGTATCCCCGGTCATGAACGCCCCGTCCGAGAGGGCCTCGTAGTGACGCAGCCGCAGATCAGGGGGTGGGGGCGCGTCATGGGGCGTATTCGCCTCCGCGTAGAGGCGCACCGCCAACGACACCTCGTGACCCGCAGCCACCAGGCCTCGCACGAACTGGGCGGTGCGCACACCCGGGGCGTAGGTTCTCTCCGAATCCTGACCCGGAAGGGGTCCCATTCCGAGCACGGTGACGTTCACGGTGCGACCTCCTGAGGAACGAACGAGGGGGGCTGCCTGCGCCGCGCGCGCACCCATCGGGGCAGCTCAAGCAGCAGGGCAGCGTATGCACGGCGCACGCACCCACGCACCAGGGGGGAGGCCACCGATCGCAGCCACGCCCGTTCGGCCGGTAGGAACACGGACCGAAGCATGGGGGTGGGATAGTGCTTCATGACGAACCTGAGCCTGTTGAGATGATAGAGGGAATGAAACCGCGCGGAATCTCTCCCCATCACCGTGGCCTCAAAGTGACGAGCCGACACCCCGAGCGCAACAAGGTTGCGCGCGCCACGCGCCACGGCACGGACGCAGAAGTCCGCCTCCTCAAAGTAGGCGGGGCTGAACCGTTCGTCAAAGCCACCCAAGGCCTCGAAGACCGCCCGCGACACGAAGAACAGGGCGCCGGTGACGTAGTCCGAGGCGATGAACCCCTCCCTGGGGAGCGCGTCCCTCGCCATCCCTCGGTGGGGGTGAGTAGTGATGCCGTTGGGCAGGATGATCCCCCCCGCATGCTGCACGGTGGTGCCTTCGGGCCCCAGGAGCACGGCCCCGAGCACGGCGTTCGGCCGGGCGCGATGGCTCTCCTTGAGCCGCGCGAGCCCGTCGGAGGCGAGGAGCAGGTCCTGATTCACGAACAGGAGCGCGTCGGTGGTCGCCTGGGACGTGCCGAGGTTGCAGGCCCGCGCGAACCCGAGCGCGCACCGACGGGTGATGAGGTGCACGGAGGGGAACAGCCGCGCCACGGCCCCCGAGGTGCCATCCCAGGACCCGTTGTCTACCACCACGACCCGATCCCCCGGGGCGCATTGGGGGAGGATGCGCTCGAGGCAGGCGAGCACGAGCTCGCCCCCGTTGTGGGCAGGGATCACGACCGTCACGGAGAGGGGCGAAGCCTCACGGCGCATGCCTCGCCTCCGCCACCGGGTTCCCCCTTCTCACGACGCGTCCTCGGGGACGTGACACACCCTGAACCCCACCCACTGGGATCTCCACCCCTCCGGGAGGGCCTGACGCGCCGCGCACCGACACCCATCCGCGTTGGAGATCCACGATCCGCCCCGGACCACCCGCAGCCCGAGGAGTCCTCCCTCGAGGTCATGGCACCACTCGCTCACCCCACCCGCCATGTCGTGGACCCCAGAGGGAGACACGTCCGGCGCCCACACCCCGACCGGTTCCAGACCCGGTGGGCCTGGCCTAGAGTCGCGCATCTTGCACCTCGAGGGGTGGAACCCATCGCCCCAGGGGTAGGCGCGTCCTTGGAGGGATCTGGCGGCCTTCTCCCATTCCGCCTCGGTCGGGAGGCGGTAGGAGCGACCCTCTCGGGCACCGAGCCAGCGGCAGTACTCGACCGCGGCCTCCCACGGGATGCCCACCACCGGGACCTCCAGCTCGTATGACCCCCGGTATCGGACGCTCTGGTCGAGCCGTAGCCGGCCCGGCACCGGGAGGTAGCGCCCCTCGGACGTCCTCACCACCAGCGGTGCCCCGTCCTCGCCGCGGGGAAGCAGGAGCTCGTCGACTGGGTGGGGGAGGGCATCGAGGAACTCGCAGTACTGTCGGAACGTGATGGGGAAACGGGCGATGAAGTAGTCGCCGAGCATGAGCTCGCGCTCGAACTCCGCACCTGGCGCGCGAGGATCGCCCCCGTACCGGAACATACCGGCCGGGACGTGGACGAGCTCGTCCCCGACCAGGGTCTCACGGTACAGGCGCACGACGAATCGTTCCTCTCCCCCGGTGGTGAGGTTGAAGGCGAAGGCCGCCCTGGCATACCCAGGAGCCTCGACGTTGAGGTACCACGGCCCGCTCTCGAGCCCGTCCAAAGCGCATGGGGTCGCGGCGGTGCGGGGCGCACCCTCGGGCACGAGCGCCCCCTCACGGTCCGAGAGCCGCCACAGGGTGAGGCACGCCCGAGGTTCACTCTCCACCACGAGGGCGGCACCACGGGAGAACGGGGCGCCCCGCGACCCTCTCGCGTACAGGGCGGCGAGGTCGCGGTGGCGCGCGGCCACGGCCCAGCGCGCCTCCCGCTCCGCATGGGACATCGCCTGCACGTGCAGCTCCACGAGGCTGGCGCGGGCGCGCTCGTTGGAGGGATCTTTCACCAGCAGACGGTGGCACAGGAGGAGTGCGTGCTCCCACTCCTCCTCCCGCCGCGCCTCCCAGCGGGCGAGCTCGCCGGCGAGCTCTGAGGCCCGCCTGTAGCCCTCCGCCGTGGTGGGGGCTACCTCGGCCGGGAGGGCTCGCAGCCTCTTCCTCGTGTCCTCCTCTTGCCCTTGGGCCTCGAGGTATGCCTCGACGGCCATGGCGATCGCCTCCTCCTCCGCGGCGAGATGCGCGGTGTGGGCCTGGAGGAAGGCTCGCTCTCGCGCGTCCAGGAGGCCGGCCTCTGCGATCTCCCTGAGGAGGGCGAGCCGCGGGCCCTCGATGCGGGGTTCGAAGGTGCGGGCAAACCCCATCTCGAGGGCCAGGGATCGGCGGAGGGCACGAGCCTCGAGGAACTCTGGCCCGAATAGCTCAAGTAGGGGTGTCGCGAGGCAGCGCGGCAGCTCCAGGAAGGCCTCACCCCCCACCCACACCGCGCGCACGAGGCGGAGGGCCACGAACCTGCGGGCGAGCACCCCGAACCGATCGGCTGACCAACCGAGGGCCTCGGCCAAGTCAGCCATCCTCTCCCGCCCCGTGCCGGTCGCGAGGGAGGCGAGGATGCGCCGCGTCGGCTCCTGCCACGCGAGGGAGATGGCGCCGAGGGCGTCCTGGATGTGCGCCTTGCGCAACCGGTCGGGGTCCCACCCCTCATGGGGCTCCCTGTCTCGGAGCCAGCGGAGGGCGAGCTGCACCTCGAACGGGAGCCACCCATCCTCGGAGAGGCCGCTCGCCATGCCCCAGGCGAGCTCCCCGTCCGCCCCCGCCGCGCGGAAGAGCTCCCCGAGGCGTCCTGGGTCGCACCGGGAGAGCGTGACCCTCCTAGGGCGGATGCCCACGGCTTCGGCGGTACCGATCGCCTCTTCCACCGTCCCGCTCTGAGCCACCACGATGAGGCGCCGGTACGGCCCCTGGGACAGGGCGGCCCGGATGTCCTCCCACGCCGCCTCTGTCCACGGCCAGCGAGGAGAGGACGGCCACTGGCCATGATCATCCACCGCGACGACCTGGCCGAGGCCAGACGCGGTCGCACGGAGGATCTCCGCGAGCCGCTCGAGGGGCAGCAACCGCGGCACGTACTGTCCGTCCCAGCCGAGGGCCCTCAGGGCTGGGAGCAGCCCCGCGGTGATGAGCGACGTGCGCCCCGAGGTCGCGGGCCCGTCAAGCAGGGTGATCGGGTGCTCCAGCACCATGCGCACGAGGTCGTCGGCCACGGGGGAGAGAGGGAAGAATCGGTCGACCGAGTGGGCACCGTACGCCCCGCCCCCCGGCGCAGGACCCGGCCTTGGGGCACAGGCGATCCGCACGGTGGTCGCCTCGGCGTCCTGCAGCGAGAGGGGAAAGACCCGGGTGGCGAGGGGCGTCTCGCGGAGCGCCTCCCACCCCAGGTCTCGTTCCGAGAGGGCACGGAGCAGGCCCTCGCCCGATCCTTCCTCCGCGCCCATGGGCCCGACGGTGACGACCTCGGCCACCTTCCCGCCCTCCACGAGCGAGCGCCAGTGGCCCTCGTGAACGATCGCCCCACGCGCAAGCCCCGGAGGCATGGTGGCGAGGAAGTCGAGGGCAGCCTGGTCCCCAGGACCGACGCTCACGATCGGGCGCTGGGCGAGGAGGAAACGGTAGAGTTCAGGGTCGCGGGAGGGCTGGCGCACCCACACCGCGATCCGCGTGCTCCACAATCCGGCCAAGAGCTGCCGCGTGCGCTGCCTGCGCAACGCAGCCATGACCGCCTGCGCCTCTTCGCGCAGCGCCCGGAAACTCGTCGGGCGCTCGCGTGGGTCCGGGTCGAGCATGCGGTCCACGAGCTCGGCGAGCGGCACGTCGAGGTCGGGCCTTCGGTCACGACAAGGCACGGGTCGACAAGAGGACCCGTCGCGCTCCTCCTCGCGTGGGACCGAGCCGGTGAGGAGCTCGTACACGCAGGCCCCCAACGCGTACACCTCGCTCGCGACCGTGAGAGGGCCACCGGTGAGGGTCTCTGGGGCCATGTAGGCGGGCGTGCCGCAGGACGGCGTGTCGGTCCGGCTCACGAGCAGGGCGGTCCCGAAGTCCACCAACACGAGCGACCCGTCCGCCCGCACCATGATGTTGGCGGGCTTCACGTCGCCGTGCAGCATGCCCCGCGCGGCGGCGGCCTCCAACGCGGGGCAGAGGGTGTCCAGCAGGTAGAGCGCCTGGAACGGAGAGCAGGGGCCACGGGAAGCGAGGTCCTCGGCGAGGGTCGGTCCCTCCACGAGCTCCATCACGAGGTAGGGCACACCGTGCTCCCACGACAGGTCCCAAATCCGAGCGATGGCAGGGTGCACGACCGTGCGGCCGAAACGCGCCTCCCAGGCGGCCTGATCGGGATCGAGAGGTCCTTGGAGGAACTTCAACGCAACCGGGAGATCGAGCTTCAGGTCACGGGCCCTGAACACGCTCCCGTATCCCCCTTCCCCCGCCCGCGCGTCGATCCTGTACCGCCCCCCCACCACCTCGCCGGGCCGCGGCAGTCGGGCAGGCCCCACGGGCATGGTGACGGTCTGGCGGTGCCGCCTCACCCTCCCACCCCCTGCGCCGTCACCCAAGGTTGGACCCCATCGCACGAGCGCCCTCGGTCGATCCCCTTCCTGGGTGAGCGAGGGCGCTCGAGTGAGCGCTCAGCCGAGTACGTAGCTCTCCCCGGGGCGCAAGAGTACCGGGGTGGCGAGCCCGCTCCGTACGACCTCGTCGACCCACGACCGGACGTCTTGAGCGATGAGGTCGAAGGTGTCGTAGTGGATCGGGATCACCACGCCCGGCCGCAGGAGCTTGAGGGCACGGAGCGCGTCCCTGGGGCCCATGGTGAACCGGTCTCCCACGGGGATGATCGCGACATCGAGGCTCTCCTCTCCGATGAGGGCCATGTCGCCGAATAACCCGGTGTCTCCCGCGTGGTATACCGTCCCGTCGGACAGACGCAAGAGGAACCCCGCGGGGTTGCCCCCGTAGGAACCGTCCGGGAGCCCAGACCCGTGGAGCGCCGGGGTGAGCTTGACGGCCCCCCACGGGTAGGAGACCTCGCCACCGATGTGGTGGGGACTCACGTTCGAGATGCCATGATTCGTGGAGAGGTAGGTCACGATCTCATAGTTGGAGATCACCAGCGCCCCGGTACGCGCCGCGATGGAAGCGGCATCCCCGAGGTGATCCCCGTGGCCGTGGGTGATGAGGATGGCGTCCGCCTGCACCTCATCCGCCTTCGCCGTGGCCTGCGGGTTGCCGGCGAGGAACGGATCGATGAGGAGCCGGTGTTTCCCGGTGTCGATGAGGAACGCGGCGTGACCGAGCCAGGTGAGTGTCGTCGACATGATCCCCCTCCGTGTCAGAGAAGCCCTAACCAGTCACCCAGCAGGAACTGGAACCTGCCGATGAGGAGCGTGATGCGGCTCATGACCGTGTAGCCGAAAGACGCGCCGAACCCGATCATGAGCGTGACGATCCCGATTCTTGAAACGAAACCAAGCGTGCCCTTGTGCTCGGCGGAGAAGAAGAAGTACAGGAGCACGCTGAGGACGCCGATGAACAGGAGCAGCCCAGAAATCGCCGCGACTATTGAGCCGTTGGCGACGAAGTTCACCATGCTGACTTGCATCTGCTTCACCACGCGAGCCTGGAGGGTCGAGGGCACGCTGTAGCCTGCACCTGCGGCCACGTAGAAGGCCACCGGGTATCGACTGAGCCACGCCCGCTTCGGCCACAACCTCGTGAACACCAAGAGCGACAGCACGGCGCACCCGGCGAACAGGAGGTTGCCCTGCAGGACGAGCGGGACGTAGAGCTTCTTGTACAACGCGGAGTACACGTACTGCACGAGGTAGTAGCCTGCCGACACCCCCACGAGCATGTGCTCCATGACCTTGAAGAGGGGATTGTCCTTCCAGAGGAAGGAGAACCCCGCCAAGGTGAGGAGGGCGGCGAGCCAGACTCCAGGGTCAGTGGACAGGTGCATTAGACCTCCCCTCGGCATGAGGCGTGCGCCACTTCGAGAGGGCGTAGCTCACGTTGCCCACGAGGATCATGACTACGATGAAGAGGTGGGAGATCGTTTGGGCGTCCATCCCCCGGATGCCGTCGCCCGGGGCATGGATAAGGGTCTCGTACTCCGCCGCCCCCTTCAGTCCCCCGAGGAACCCCACCATCTGTCCCGAATCGTGGTACGGGTACAACCTCACGGCCTCCACCGCCGTGGCGCCGACCGCCACCGGAGCCCCGTACCGGTCGTGCGCGTACTGGACCCACGACTGCGGCACCGCGGTGGAGGACAGGGAGATGACCAGCCCCATGTCTCGGTAAGTCTTCACCCCCCGCATCATGGGGAAGGAGTCGAGAGGGACACCGTACTGATCGGTGGGGAAGACCATCCCGATGTCCTCGCCCATCCGCAGCATGGCGGCGGTTCCGTCGGGGATATACCCGAGGAAGACCCAGTTCTGGCCATACGCCATGCCCGAGGCAGACGCGGCGTTCCGGAGGAGGTTCTCCGCGAGGCCCACCCCACCCGGCAAGAGGGTCATGCCCATGACGCGCGCCTCCCTGCGGAACAGGTGGGTGAGCAGGGCCGTGGCCATGGGGTCAAGCTCCGCGATGGTAGCCGGCTCGTAGTCGAAGCTCATGAGCACCGGGGTGCGCGGGGGGAGTGATTCGATGAAGGCGTACACGTCCCGCACCTGGGAGGAGACCTCGGTGCTGAACCCGATGGGTCGCAGGAGGGGCAAGATGATCGAGAGGGCAACCCCCCAGTAGATCAGGGCCCGGCTACGCCTTCCCTCGGTCACGCCTCAGTCCCCCTTGCCCAAGTACGACTGCTCGATGCCGATGATGATCTTGAGCGCAGTTGAGGTCATGCCGAGTCCAACCCCGATGAGGATCCCGCGCTTGGCCGCGTTGTTGGGGTAGTCGAGGATCCAGGTGGCGACATCCGAGAGCGACACCCCTGCCACCACGATGCGCTCGCCCACGGGAACCCTCCCGAGCATGACGATCACGCCGGAGAGGAGGAGCAAGGTGGCGGTCACGTTGCGGGCCCTGAAGGAACGGTAGGCGGCAGTGGCGATGAAGAAGCCCAAGAGGCTGAACATCGTGGCCTGCCCGGGCACCTGGACGTAGGTGAACAACCACGAGTACGGGCCCTTCTCGATGCCTCCGACGATGCCCGCTCCCACCATGGCCGCAAGGCTCGCCAAGGCGATGATGCTGTAGCCGTAGTCGGGTCTCCTGAACCGTATTCGGGTCGCATGGTGACGGACGAGGGTGAGGGTGCCCACGATGAGGACGCAGCCGAACACCACCTGCTTCCAGTCGAGGATCCCGTTGTAGATCGCCTGCAGTGCGGGGAGGGGCACGAAGAACTGCACGATCATGAACACGCCCACCACGAACCCAAGCACCATCGGCACGGTCCGGCGGAACATCAGCGGAAGAGTCGGGCGAACTGCGGGACCCCGGCGATCGAGAGCGCCGTTCCCAGGACGATGAGCCCGAGGATGAGGGCCTTGGCGTAGTCTTGCGCCTTGAGGCTGCCGAGGAGCATGGGCTCGCGCGACAGGTACACGCTCGCGGCGTAGAGCTCCTCGCCGATGAGGGTGTAGTCGCACGAGGTGATGAAGAAGGGGAGCTGCGCGTCGGAATCGGTGCCGGCGATCTGGATCGCCCCGGTCGTGTTGCCGGTCTCCGAGAGGATGAGCGACTCCGCGTAGAACATCCCGAGGAAGAAGTTCGTGGCCGGGCGCTCGCGGAGCATGATGCCACTCACCGCCGCCGCGTAGCCGAACTGGCTGTACGTGACGTAGTAGATGTCCTCCTGATTGTAGAGGTCAGGCCTTCCGATCTGGTTGTAGGACTCCTTGACGATCTCTTGCGCCACCGCCATGACGATCGGGTCACGGTTCGGCACCACGAGTCTCGTCGCGTACTGCCCCGCCTTCTTCGCGACCTGGGCGAGGATCTGCATGGAGGCGATGGTGGCCACGTCGTCCATGGTGCTGATCCCGGGGACGTACATGATCGGTTTGCCCATCTCGGTGGCGCGTCCCACCGCCTCGTCCACCGCCTCCAGGCCCGCGATCCGACGGACGTAGAGGGGGCACCCGGCACGGGCATGGGTGGTGAACCAGAGGAGGAGGCCGGTGAACACGACCACGGCCACGAACACCGCGCTCCGGTCCGTTCGGAAGAACTGGACCCTCGCGACCGCTTCGGCGGTTCCGAGGAGGTGCGTCGAGGAGGGGAAGGTGGCTTCGAGCTCGTAGCGGTAGACCCGGCGGTTGAGGAGACCCTCGTCGACGAAGCTGCTGTCGCCGAGGCCGAGGTCCGCACGCTTCTGCCTCGCCTCACCCTCGCCGAGTCGGTACAGGGAGAGGGCCTGCACCGACTCGGCGAGGGCACTGTGCACGAGCGGCTCCCACCGGAGCGTGATGGATCCCCCACCGTCGTTCGGCGTGTCGAAGGCTTCCAGCGAGACGTCACCCTGGGCGACGTGGGACGCGAGGATGAGGAGCGCTCCAACCAGACGTTTCATGCCGTGCCCGTCCCGTGAACCCACCACGAGTCTTCCTCGTCGGCCAAGGTAGATCGACGCACGTGGGCTGTCCAGGCCCGCGCGCGAGGAGGCTCCTCTTGGCCGGCTCAGGGCTCCCCTCCCCCGAACCGCACGAAGGCAAAGACCGGTGTCCGCTCGTTGGGGTGCTCCCTCTCCTGCAGGTCTGGAGGGAGGAGGGAAGGGTCACCCCTGAACCCGATGGCGATGGCGCAGATCGGCTCGTACTGGTCCGAGGGGACGCCGAGCGCCTCGCAGGCCTGTCTGCGCTTGAAGCCGCCCATGGCGTGGGCGTAGAGGCCAAGCTTCCGTGCCTGCAGGGCCAAGGAGAGCCACGCCGCGCCGCAGTCGAAGGCCGCCCAGGGGTTCTGCGTGCCGGTCTCCGAGAACCTCGTGCGGGCGAACAGCACGCACAGCACTGGGACACGGTCAGCCCACACCCTGTTCGCCTCGAACAGCAGAGACCTCATCCGGTCCAGGGCAGGCGGTGCGTCCGCGCACACGAACAGCCACGGCTGCTCGTTGCGGGAAGAGGGAGCCCAGCGGGCCGCCTCGAACAGGGCCAGCAGCGTCTCCCGCGGCACAGGGCGCGAGTCGAAGGCGCGCGGGGACCATCGGTCGATGAACTGGGGGTCGATGGGGAAGTCGGGACGGCGAGGATTCGCGTCAAAGGTCATGCGATCACTCCGGGGGAGGAGGCCGAGTGAGGGGGGACGACGTGGCGCTCCCGCGCACCCTCATCCGGGGTGAGGCAGCCGGCCGAACACCCTGGCGAGGTCGGCGAGGAAACGGGCGTGGTGGGGGTGCAGCTGCCCCTCCTCGAAACGCCACCGCCAGTTTCCCTCCTCCCTGCCCGGGTAGTTTATCCGAGCCGTGGTGTCAAGCCCCAGCACGTCCTGGAGAGGCACCACGGCCGTGTTCGCCGCGGACGCATACGCGAGCCTGATGAGGTCGTACGGGATGCGAGGCTCGGCGCGATCGAGGTACTCCCGGAGGTAGCGCCGCACCCCTTCTGGGGCCGCGGCGTACCACCCGACCACCGTGTCGTTGTCGTGCGTGCCGGTGTACACCACCGTGTCCTTCGTATGGTGGTGGGGGAGGTGGGGGTTGTCGGCGTCCCCGTCGAAGGCGAACACGAGGATCTTCATGCCCGGGAGACCGAACTCCCGCCGGGTCTCCTCCACGTCCGGGGTGATCACGCCGAGGTCCTCCGCCACGATCGGGAGAGGCCCCAAGGCGTCGCGCAGGTGGGCGAAGAGTCTCCTCCCTGGCCCCGGGACCCACTCCCCCTTGACCGCGGTTCGCTCTCCCGCCGGCACCTCCCACGCCGCCATGAACCCGCGGAAATGGTCCAGCCGCACGAGGTCGACGAGGTCGAAGGTGTGGCGAAGCCTTCTCACCCACCACTCGAACCCAGTCTCCTCGATCCGATCCCACCGGTAGGTGGGGTTCCCCCATAGTTGGCCGGTCTCGCTGAAGTAGTCGGGCGGCACGCCCGCCACGACGGTGGGGAGCCCGTTGCCATCCAGTTTGAAGATGTCCTGGTAAGCCCAGACGTCCGCGCTGTCGTGTGCGGGGAAGATGGGAATGTCGCCCATGATGAGGATCCCCCTGCGCCGCGCGTCGTCTCGCACCTCCTGCCACTGGGTCCACCAGACGAACTGGACGAAGGCATGGTAGCGGATCCGATCCCGCAGGCGGTCGCGCGCTTCCTCGAGCGCGATGGGGTCGCGGCGCACGAGGGGCAGGGGCCACGCGTACCACGGGGTTCCTCCATGGGCCTCCTTGAGGGCCGCGAACAGGGCGTAGTCGTCGAGCCACCACGCGTGGTCCTGAGCGAAACGTTCGAAGAGGGGGTCGGGGCGCGAATCGAACGCGCGAAAGGCCTCGGTGAACGCCCGCTCGTGCACCAAGAACGCCTCCTCGAACCGTGCCATCGGCCCCGAGGGGAGCCTGCACGCGTTCGCGGTGGCGTCGTCGAGGAGGCCTCGGGCCACGAGCCACTCGAGGCTCACGAGCAACGGGTTGCCGGCGAACGACGAAGTACACTGGTAGGGCGAGCCACCGAAGCCGGTGGGACCTAAGGGCAGCACCTGCCACAGGCTGAACCGGGCCTCCTCCGCGAACTCGAGGAATCGCCTGCACCAGGGCCCCAGATCACCTACCCCCCCAGGCCCGGGCAACGAGGTCGGGTGGAGCAGGATCCCGGCACATCGTCTCCTGAGGAGATCGAACCCCGGGATCGATGGAAGGTCCTTGACCGCCCCGACGCCGCCTGCCAATCTCCCTTCCGCCATAGGACTGGAGGTCGTTGTCATGCTGTGGATCCTCCTTTTGGTCAGTGCCTTCTTCCTCTCCCTCGTGCCAGTCAAACTCGCCGCCGTCATCGTGCGGGCCAAGAGAACAAGCTTCGCGTGGTGCTTCCTCGCAACGCTCGTGGCGGGCACCCTCGAGCTGCTGGGGATCGCTCTGCCAGGTCCGAGCACCCCCGTGGCTGTCCTGCTCGGCGGTGCGGGCTACAGCGCGATCCTCCAGACGAGCTACGCCCGAGGATTGGCGATCATCGCCCTGCAGTTCCTCATCGGTACGGCGATCTTCCTCGGGCTGTGCGTGGTGTTCGGGGTCATGGCGTCGGTGCCACGCCTGGGCCCCGTGTTCTCCTGAAGGGCACGCCGCCGGTGAGTCGAAGGCCGCTCATCCTCGCTTCCTCGTCGCCTATCCGGGCCGAGCTCCTTCGGAAGCTGGGAGTGCCGTTCTGCGTCGTGCACCCCTCCTACGTGGAGCACGACCTGGGTCTGCCCCCCGCGGAGGAATCCTTGGCGCGCGCCAAGGGAAAGGCAAGGAGCGTCGCGAGCGACCATCCGCACGCGGTGATCGTGGCCTCCGATCAGCTCCTCTTCTTCGACGGCCGCCCTGTGCCCAAGCCACACAGCGACGACGAGGCCGCCGAGCTCCTCCTCGCCATGAGGGGTCATCAGCATTCGCTCTTCACCGCGCTCGTCGTGTCCGCAGGGCGCGACCTCGTGTGGGAGGAAGTCGTCACGTCGCACCTCCTCATGCACGCCGATCTCTCGGACGAAGAGGTCCTCCGCTACACGGCCCTGGATCACCCGGCCGGCTGCGCCGGGGGGTACAAGCTGGAGAGCGGTGGGATCCGCCTGTTCTCTTCGATCGACACTCGCGACGTCACGGCGATACTCGGCCTCCCCCTCCTCTCCTTGGGCCGCGTGCTGCGATCTCTGGGCTATCGCCCTTCCGTGGACTGACCCGGGGTGTCCCCCCGTGGGCCATCATCCCAGGATGGCCTCCAGGGCGACCTCCGCCATGGCGTCGAACGTCGTCTCCCGATCCCGGGGTGCCACCCGCTCCCCCCGCACGATCTGGTCGCTCACCGTGAGGATCGACAGCGCCGCGACCCCATGCCTCGCCGCGAGCGTGTACAGTGCGGCAGTCTCCATCTCCACCGCGAGGACACCGTAGCGAGCCCACGGCTTCCAGAAGTCCTGATCGTCGTGGTAGAACAAGTCGGTCGACAACACATTCCCCACGTGCGGGGTCAGGCCCCGTGCCCCCGCGCACTCCCAGGCACGCCGGAGGAGGCCGAAATCCGCGCTCGGCGCGAAGGTCCTGCCGCCGAAGGCGAGGAGGGTGATGCTCGAGTCGGAGGAGGCGGCCATCGCGATCACGAGGTCGCGGAGGCGAAGGTGCGGCTGGATGGCCCCACAAGACCCGACCCGGATGAGGCGCCTCACGCCATACTCCGTGATGAGCTCGTGCACATAGATCGACAGTGACGGCATGCCCATCCCCGTGCCCTGCACCGTGACGGGCGTGCCCCGGTACGTCCCGGTGAAGCCGTACATCCCCCTGATCTCGTTGTAGCAGGAGGCATCCTTCAGGAACCGCTGCGCGATGTGCCTCGCACGGAGAGGATCTCCCGGGAGCAGGACCCGGTCCGCGATGTCCCCAGGGGAGGCGCCAAGATGGAGGCTCATTCGTCCCTCCTCGTTCGAATGCCTTCATCAGGTCCAGGATGGCTCGGGGCGAAGATCCAGGCAGCGAGTCCGTAGTATGGGGCTAGCGTTCCGGTGCGCAAGGGTCCGGAGCCCGAGGCCCTTCCCCGAGTCCCCACTGCCACACGCACCGAACCGGACTCGGCCCGCCCCCCACGATGGTGCCGGACCAGGCGTGGAGCCGAGAGGGCGCGATCAGGCTCCTACGGTCCTTGGCGCGCCTCCCATGGGGGACGAGGGTGGACCGGTGCGCCCAGTGCGGGGGGCTCACCGAGGCTCCCCGGGAGGGAAGCCCTGCGCCCGCAGCCACTGCCCAATCTCCGTGAGCACGGCGCACAGCAGCCGCACGCCGGCATCGAAGTCATCGAGGCTCATGAGGGCGCGAGGGGTGTGGATGTAGCGGCAGGGGATGGACATGACGCCTGCCATGGCCCCGGCGCGGGAGAGCTGGAGGGCCCCGGCGTCGGTCCCGCCGAACAACGGCGCCTTGGTCTGGTGCGGGATGCCGTGCTGCAAGGCCACCTCTTCCACGAACCCGAACAGGCCCCGGTGGGCGAGGAGTCGATTGTCCGCGATGGTGAGCGCAACGCCTCTCCCGACGGCGACGGGCACCCGGTGAGGTTCGATGCCGGGAAAGTCTCCGGCGGCGGTGCCCTCCAGGGCGAATGCGGCAGCGGGGTTGACACGGTAGCCCGCTACCGTTGCACCCCGAAGGCCCACCTCCTCCTGGCTCGTGAACGCGGCCACGAAACGGATGTCCAACTCGACGGAGGCGAGGCGGTCGAGGGCGGTCACGAGCCATGCGCACCCCACGCGGTCGTCGAGGGCCTTGCCCATGACCATCCTGCCGGGGAGCTCGCGGAAGGTCGCGTTGAGCACCGCCGCATCCCCCACCCTGATGCCCATCGCGGCGACCTCGTCTGCACTGTGCGCCCCGACGTCCACGAACTGACTTTCCACTGCTGTCACCGTGCCCCGCTGGGCCTCCTGCGTGAGGTGAGGCGAGGCGAGGCCGACGACCCCGAAGAACCGCCCGCCGGACCTGGTCACCACGACCACCTCTTGTCCCGGGAAGGTCCGGGGATCGGACCGACCCAGGGGGGCCACCCTGAGGAAACCGGTGGGTTCGACGGCACTCACGAGCATGCCCACCTCGTCCATGTGGGCGGCCACCATGACCGTGGGGCCACGGGGATCCCCGCGCCATGCGAGCAGGTTGCCGAGCGCATCCGTCTCTACCCCGTCCACCATGGGACCGATGCGCTCCTTGATCATCGCCCGCACGGGGGCTTCGTCGCCGGGGGCCCCGATCGCCTCGGAGAGATCGCGCAACAGATCGAGCGTATCCACGTCCATTCCTCCACGAGAGGGCAGCGCACCACTGGGCAATGCCACAGCATCTGCCATCCGCCCCGTCGTGTCAACCGTGGGCGAAACACCCGTGGGGAGGCGCCAAGGACCAGGAACACATTGGAGATCGCTGCTGCCGCTGTGGGACGAACGTCATGCCGCGCGTCAGCGTCGAGGGGCATGAGGGCGACTCCCTTCGTCGTGCAGGCGAGGAGTGAGCGGGGAGCAAGAGCGGAGCAGCGTTGAGGCGGGGCGCGCCGGGCGCTAGGCCATGCACGCGAGGGAGGTCCGGGACGAACGTGGCTCTCAAGAGGTCGACGTCACGGTCGCGGGAGCGCGCGGCGCGCACCCCGCTCTCGATTCGGTGAGTGGGTCCACGAGTGCTCGTGGATCCGTACAGTACCCAGTATACGAGGGAGATGTGACACCCTCGTGAACCTCCTGTGACGGGCGCATGAAAAGTCGAGGGGCGCGGCGAAGAGGTCTCACCCGCGCGGAGGGAGAGGGAGAGAGGAAAGACGAGAGGGGCCGGCACACCGGCCCCTCTCGCGCCTCCCGGGCGCGTCAGTCCGCGACTACGAGGCGCCTCGAGGTCGATCCTCGTGGTGCCTCCAGCCGTAGGAAGTATGCCCGCGCCTCAAGCCTCTCGTCGAGCTGCACCGTGTGCCACCCTGGGGCGCGCTCGTCGTCCACGAGTAGACGCTTCTGCCGGCCAGCTACGTCGTACACCGCGAGCCGCACCCGTCCACCCCACGGCACCGCGTACCACAGGATCGCCTTGCCCCGCACCGGGTGGGGAACCGGCTCCTCGAGCCTCGGCTCCTCGCCAGGCCCAGGGATCGTGACCGTGATGGGCTCGTGCCGCACCTCCACCCCGCTCGTCGACACGTCCGCCAGCCTGTACAGGTACGTCACCCCCGCCTCGACCGTCTCATCGACGTAGGAGTACTCGTGCGTCTGCAGCGTCGTCCCGGCCCCGGGAATGAGCTCACCCGTGAGGAGCCGATACTCGCCCTCGTCAAGGAGCTTCCGGTAGATGCGGTACCCGAGATTCTCCTGCTCGGACAACGTGACCCACCGAAGCTCGACCGTCAGGCCGCGCACCGTCCCGGTGAAAGACGATATCTCGATTGGAACCAAAGGATCGCCGACGAATACGTAGTTGAACTGTGCCTCACGGATGGGGTGGCTCGCCGTCCCTGCGCCCTGGGGTAGACGGATAATGAGGTAGTGGTTGAAATCCGCCTGCTGCGTCGTGTAGGTGTTGTACAACGAGACGCTCTGCACCGTGCCGATCTGGTCATTGTAGCAGAAGGTCCGCGACACGCCCTCATCCACGACGCACCCGTCGTCAGGCATGTCGTATTGGTTCCACGTCGAGATCGAGGCAACGGGGGTCGCCGCGTCGAAGTCGGCGACCGGGTCGCCCGACGGCACCCCGCTCATCCGGCGCACCTCGACCGTGGCTGCGGATGCCTCCGCGAAGGCCGGCCGCGCGTCGCACCCGGCCGCTCCCCACTCGATCGTGACGGGATCGCCGACGGCATAGGTGACGCGGTCCGTCACCAAGGTGCCGCTCGTGCTGTTGCCACATGGGTTCCGTCGGTACACCGTGATCGGTGTCGTCGCCGAGGCGAGGAAGCCCGCGGCGCCCGTCGTGTCGTACTTGTAGACCTCGACGTCCACCTCGATCATGCCGCTGCCGTTGTTCGGGATCCCAATCGCGCCGAGGAACTGGTTGTGTAACCCGAGGCGTGCCGTGACCGTGTAGGTGCCCCCGTCCGGGATCGCCGGCGTGTTGATCACCAACCCATAGCTGTCGTCAAACCCCTGGGCAGTCGGCAAGGTGGACACGAGGAGTGGCCCGGTGAAGTTCGCGTCAACCGTCTCGCCACTCGCGTTCGTGGCCCTCATGCGGACCACCACACGGAAGAGGGCCGGGGCTACTTCGTTGTTCGTGATCGGGGCTTTGAGCTTCAGGACATCGGAACTTTGGAATAGACCCTCGGATGTGCAGTTGTTGACGAGTTCCGTGATGGCAACTGTACCAATGCTGACCGATCCGAGGGATGTTCTCACCAACGCAATGAGCGAAATGATCGTAATGTATCGGATCATGGGTGGACCTCCCACACCGTTCATCCACCCCATGGGTCACACGACCTGGACCTCTCGTCAGGCGAGCCACGGAGCGGGCTCGGACGCGGGTGAACGTGTTCTTGTGTGATGATAGGTACGTTCTCACTGTTGCGTGGTGATGAACGCCATGTAGCAGAGGAAAGAAAAGTCGGGCACAGGCGTGGCCGTGAGGCCGCCTGTCTCAGGAGGCAGCCGGAGCGAGGATCAGGGTTCGAGCTTGTAGCCCATGCCCCGGACCGTCTTGATCATGGACGCAGCGGGGCCGAGCTTCTTCCGGAGACGGCGGATGTGCGCGTCCACCGTGCGGTCGAGCACGATGTGCTCCCCGTCCCACATGTCATCGATGAGACGGTCCCTGCTGAACACGACGCCGGGCCGTCGGGCCAGGACGCTGAGGATCTTGAACTCTGCGGTCGTGAGGTCGAGGCGCTCGCCACGGAATCGGGCCTCCGCGCGCTCGGTGTCGATCTCGAGGTCCCCGACCTTCTTCGTGGTGCTCACCGGGGGGTTCACCCGGCGGAGGAGGACGCGGACGCGGGCGCCGAGCTTACGAGGGTGGAAGGGTTTGGAGACGAAGTCGTCGGCCCCCAGCTCCAGCCCGAGGACCTTGTCGAGGGTCGCATCCTGCGCGGAGAGGAAGATCACGGGGAGTTGTGCGGAGCGGGGGTTCGCGCAGCCTCCGGCACACCTCGAACCCGTCCATCTCGGGCATCCTGATGTCGAGGATGACCACATCGGGCAGCGTCCTCTCGAGTGACTCGAGGAACTCTTCGCCGCTGAGGAGACCTTTGACTGTGAAGCCTTCTCGCGTGAGAGACGCACTCACGAGGTCGAGGATTCGCTGCTCATCGTCCACGACTGCGACGGTCTTCGCCATGTCGGACACCTCCCCTCGCGCACGGCCTTCTTGCATCGGTGCCTCCCCCACAGACGGAGACGATCTCTCCCAGGTGTCGAGGGAAGAGTCAGGGTGGGGAGGCGATGGTCGATGAGCGCAGGGTGCGGGTCAGGCCGGGCCCTCTCCCGCGGTACGTGGGGCAGGCCGTGGCGTGCCGAGGTATCCCTCGGGGCGCTCAGGCCGCGGGAGAGGACCCCGAGGGGGCAGGCGGTGGTGTGGACTCCTCGCTGGGGGGGGCCTCGGGAAGGGTGAAGGAGAACACGCTCCCTTTTCCCACCGTGCTCTCGACGCCCACCGAACCGCCGAGCCTCTCGACGAGCCTGCGCACGATCGAGAGGCCGAGGCCGTGGCCTTCGACGCTCACTTGGCGGAGCCGAGTGAAGGGGGCGAACAACCTCGCTTGCTCCTCCTCGGACAGGCCTATGCCGTTGTCGCGAACCCAGAAGCGTACCTGGCCACGCCCTGTCCTCTCGGCCCCGAGCTCCACGCGAGGAGGGCGCCCCCCGTACTTCAGGGCGTTGCTGAGGTAGTTCACCCATACCTCTTCGACCCACGGCGCAAACCCAAGGGCCGTGGGCCACTCCTCGGGTTCGGCGAGGATCGCGTCGTACTCCTCGATCATGGGCGCGAGGCGCTCCTTCACGGTCGCGACGATAGATCCCATGTCGAGTGGGGTAATGTCGACCTTCTTGCGGTGCGTGGCCGAGAGGAGGAGGAGCGCATCGACGATGCGGTTCATCTGCCATCCGATCTGGTTGATCTGGGCCAGGAGGCTCGCGCGTTCCTTCTCGTCCATCGTCGGTGCATCGACGAGGAGCTCCGAGAATCCGACCAAGGCACCGAGGGGCCCCTTCAGGTCGTGGGCGACCGTGTGGGCGAAGGCGTCAAGCTCGGCGTTGTGTCTCTCGAGCTGGCTCGCGTAGGTCAGGAGGCTCTCCTCCGCCTCCTTGCGGGCGGTGATGTCCTCCTTGATCGCGATGTAGTTCGTGATGCGGCCGGAATCGTCCACCACAGGGGCGATCGTGGCCGTCTCCCAATAGAGGGAGCCGTCCTTGCGCCGGTTGAGAAACTCCCCTCGCCAGACGCGCCCGCTGGAGATCGTTTCCCAGAGGTGACGGTAGTGCTCCTGGCCCATCACCCCTGACTTGAGCATCCTCGGGTTCTGGCCGAGTGCCTCGTCCCGCGAGTACCCGCTCGTCTCCTCGAACCGCGGGTTGACGTAGAGGATGGTGCCGTGTGCGTCGGTCATGACGATCGTGCTGCCGCTCTGCTCGATCGCCACCCAGAGCTTCTGCAGCTCCTGGTTCTGCCGCTCGAGTCGATCCCGGTACTCTGCGAGGGCCGTTTCGATCGCCTTGCGACGCGTGATGTCGCGGGAGATACCCAGCGCACCCCGCCATGTCCCCTGCTCATCGTACAGCATCCGTACCGTCATCTCAACCCACACCCGCGAACCGTCCTTCCTCGGCTGCTCCAACTCGATGTGGGCGGGCGTGACCTGGCCGGGGTCGGGGAGAGGCGTCTTGGGGGGGCGGAGTACCTCGAGGACGGCCGCGTGGGACTCGGGGCAGACGGCATCGAGGATCGACTCCCTCGTCGCTTCCTCGGGAGTCAGGCCGCGCAACTGCACGATCGCAGGACTCACGTACGTGAAGCGGAGGTCCTCGTCGATGGTCCAGATGACGTCGGCTGTGGTTTCCACCAAGAGGCGGAACCTCTCCTCGCTCCTCTGCAGGGCCTGCCCCATCCGCACCCGATCCGGACAGTCGTACACGATGGCGAGGACGAGGCCCCGGGGGCCGAACGGGACCGAGGACACGAGCACGGTGGTGGGGCGGCCCTGCCCACCCGGGACGAGGCTTCCCCACTGATAGGCGCCGCAACGGCCCTCCCGGGCTTCGGCACCGGCACGCCCGAGTTCCTCGGGCGAGACCGCGAGGAACTCGCCGATCGCACGTCCTTGGAAGTCCTGGAGGGGGATGCCGAAGTAGTGTGAGGCCGCCTCGTTCGCGGAGACGATGGTGGCGCTCGCGGGATCGACGAGCAGGGCCGCGGCGGTGAGCTGCTCAAACATCGCGCGGAAGACCGCATCGGGGAGGGCCGCGGGCTCTCCCCGCGCCGAGACGGGCTTTGGGTCACCCTGCTGGCGCGTGTCCATCGTCGCAGCTCCTCTCAGGTCATCGGGAAGCTCCGCCGAGCCGGCCAGGGCACCGTGGGTGAACCCGAGGGAAGCGTGCGAACCCCCTCGAAGGTCACCCGATCAACAAAAAAAGAGCTGTCACGGGGAACGTCAAGAAGAGCCCCACCTCGGGAGAGCACGGGAGGACGCCCGCGTGAAATGTGAGGGAACTGTCACCAGATCAATGGCGATGCATTCGGGTGAGGGTGCGGCATGGACCGAGTCACGTGTCCACCACGATCCCCGTCCCCTCGCGCACCCACCCCACGGTCCAGAACGGCTGCCTCGCTTCGGTGAGGGCTCGTGCGAGGGCCTCGAGGCTGTCTGGGGGAACGGAGAGGAGGAGCCCTCCTGAGGTCTCCGGCGTGAAGAGGAGTTGGCGGACCTCTTCGGGGATCTGCGGGGCGAACGAGACGTGCGGCGCGTAGCATTCCTGATTGCGGCAGGTGCCGCCAGGGAACAGCCATTCCTCCGCGTAGCGGCGGGCGCCGTCGAGGAACGGGAGTCTCTGGAGGTCGAAGTGGAGGCTCACGTTGCTTCCCTCTGCCATCTCCCACGCGTGCCCGAGCAACCCGAAGCCGGTGATGTCGGTGCAGGCATGGACGCCAGCGAGGCGCGCGGCGCGTGCTGCGGCACGGTTGAGGCGCTTCATGCTCTCCACCGCGCCGGCGAGGTGGGCAAGGTCGGCGGCGTCTGCCTTGGCGGCCGTGGTGACAATGCCGACGCCGAGTGGCTTGGTGAGCACGAGCACGTCGCCGGGCGCCGCGCCCCTCTTCGTGAGGATGCGAGAGGGGTGCACCGTTCCTACCACCGCGAGCCCATAGAGAGGCTCGCCGGCCTCGATGGTGTGCCCTCCCGCGAGCGCCCCGCCGGCCTCATCGACCTTCTCCGCACCTCCTCGGACGATCTGAGCGACGACCTCCTCGGACAGGCACGAGGGGAACCCGCAGACGTTGAGGGCGAAGGCCACCTCGCCGCCCATGGCGTAGACGTCGCTCATGGCGTTGGCAGCCGCGATGGCACCATAGTCGTACGGATCGTCCACGACGGGGGTGAAGAAGTCCACCGTGCAGATCACCGCGACTTCGTCGGTCACCTGGTACACGGCGGCGTCGTCGGGGGGATCGAGCCCGACACAGAGGCGTGGGAAGCGCTCCGGCGGGAACATCTCGCGCAGGGGGCGCAGGACCTGCGCCAGGGCCTCAGGGCCCAGCTTGGCCGCTCACCCCGCGGACGTGGTGAGGGACGTCAGCCGGATGGACTCATCCGTCACAGGCCCAGGACCTTTCCGGCGCCGAGGAGGGTTTCGGCGATGACGTACATGTTCGAGACCTCGCCCACGGCGACGCGTTCCTTCACCCCGAAGTGCCCCAGGCACGTGCCGCAGGCGAGGATCCTCACGCCGCGTTCGCACAGGGTGCGCAGATCGTCGAGGATCGGGGAGTCATCCAGGACGAGCTTCACCCCGGTGTTGACGAACACGATCACTTCTGGCAGTGGCGTCACCTCGCCCACCGTGTGGAAGAAGCTGCGCATCAGCACGAGGCCAAGCTCGTCGTCCCCTCGACCCATCACCGCGGCGGGCACGAGCAGGACCACGGGACCACCCGACGGGCGACTGGTCTGCGCCGCGCACGAGGAAGGTTCTGGGCATCGAGAGATGTGGAGGTAGATCCCTTCGGGGAGGTTCTCGCGCGTGACCTCGTACCCCGCCGCCTCGGCCAGACGGGTCACGTTCTGCCGGGCCGTCTCGTTGTCCACGTTGGTGGTGACCTGCTCCGCCTCGGCAAGGGCGTGCTTCGTCTTCAGCACTGGCTGGGGGCAGGGGAGGCCCCTCGCATCGACCAGGAGGTGCATGACCATCCTCCTTCGCTTCTCGATCCGACACGCGTGCCACCGAGGCGCGACCGGTACGCGACCAACGGCCCACCGGACTGAGGCCGAGGGGACGGGTGAGGAACGCGGCCCACCCTCGCAATGTCGCTCGCGAGGCTCACCAGGACAAGGTTCGTGCCAGGCTCGCCCACCACGGGAACCGCCGCAGAAGGCCTCGGGTGAGCCGGGAGGCTTGTGTGGGGCGTTGCGGTCGCGTAGTTGTCCCCTCGGACGCCACGAGCGGTGGTGTGTTCCACTCGCACTCAGGAGGAGGATCCATGGTCAGCGTCGAGCTCGAGTCGTGGCGTACGTTGCTGGAACGAGCCATCAGGATCAAGGAGCTCGCTCCGTGGACCTGGATGACCGAGGAGATGTTCTTCGGTATCGAGGACCCCGATTCCGGGACCATCGCCTACGCGAACGTCTCGGGCTCGTTCGCGGAGCGTCACGCGGTCATCGCCTACCTGGGCGATTTCGCGTTCCTCTCGTTCCTCGCTGCCTGCGCGAGTCCCGAACCCGTGGATCCTCACCTCGTGCTCGAGATTCGGCAGATTCACCTATCGTTCGAGTCGAGAGACGCCCTCGCGACCGAAGACCGGCGTATCCTGCGGGCCCTGGGCCTACGGTTCCGCGGCCCAGGGGCCTGGCCCTGCTTCAGGTCCGTGCATCCCGGGCATCTCCCCTGGTTCCTCGAACCGGAGGAGGTGCGTCTCATGACGTGCGTGCTCGAGCAGACCGAGCAGGTTGCCACGGGGGTGAGGGAGGACCCCCGTCTCCTCCCCCGCCTGGACGACGGTCGCTACCTCCTGCGCCGGAGGTTGACGGGGCCTGTGGGGGAGACCTGGGTGAATGAGACGAGGGAGTTTCCCGACAGCTGTGAGATTCCCATCGTGGTGAACCTCGACGAGGGGCTCATCTCGCACGTGAGGGGCCTGCCGCAGACGAATTGCACCGTGGAGATGGACCTCGCCATGCTCGTGGATGCCCTCATCCGCGGGAAGGGGGAGAGGCCGCTTTTCCCCTACGTGCTCCTGGTGGTCGACGCACGCAGCGGGGCTACCCTCGCGTACGACGTGCTATCCCCCCGCCCGTCCCTCGAGGGGATGTGGGGCGACGTGGTGCAGGCCACTCTCGGCTGCTTCGAGGATATGGGGTTCGTCCCCGGGACGATCATCGTCCGCTCCACGCTCATGGAAGCCCTCGCCTGCCGAGTCGCGGACGTCGTGGGGGTCGAGGTGCTCCGCAGTCGCTCGCTCCCCAATCTCGAGGCGGCGCTGTGTTGCGTGAAGGAACTCCTCCGGCGCGTCCGACGGTAGGGACGATGCGTCACCCAGCGGGGCTCGTGTTCCTCGCCAGCCTCCTCGGGGTGCTCTCCTGCGAGCGCGCGTGGGACCTCGCGAACAGGGATTCGCTCCGACGGGATCTGACGGCCCTGTGTGCGGCCCACGGGGTGAAGGTGGAGCCGTGCGGGTGCCACATGGTGGGGCAGACGAGGGACGGAGTGTGTCACGTGAGGCTCGACATGGGCCAGATCGAGTGGCTCGCCACGAGGATCGGACTCGTGCGCGTCGACACGCTGCCCGAGGGGCCTCGTGCCGAGTTGGCCGCGAGGGTCGCAGCACGGTGTGGAGGGGAGGGGACTAGGTGGACGTACGCGGCCTTCGGCCGGCCTGCTTCCCTCCGCCTGCCCAGCGGCCGCGCCTTCGAGTACCTGGTGGTGACCGTGTGGGCCGAGACAGGCGAGGCCTGTCTCTCCGTGGGGTACGCGTTCGGGTAGGCCCGGGGGCGAGTTGGCCCACCCCCGGGCGCGTCCTGGTCAGCGCAGGAGGGCGGCCATGTCCTCCTCGGGCGTGGTGATGGGCGCGAGACCGAACGTGTCCACGAGCGCCTGCAGCACAGGCGTCGCCACGAAGGCAGGCAGGCTCGGCCCCAGCCGAATGCTCTTGATGCCGAGGGAGAGCAACGTGAGGAGGATGGCCACCGCCTTCTGCTCGTACCAGGAGAGCACGAGCGACAGGGGCAGGCCGTTCACGTCGGTGCCGAACGCCTCCGCGAGCGCCTTGGCGATCATGATCGCAGAGTACGCATCGTTGCATTGCCCCACGTCCATGAGCCGTGGGATCCCGTCGATGGTGCCCAGCTCCATGGTGTGGAACCGGTACTTGCCACACGCGAGGGTGAGGACTACCGTGTCCGGAGGGGTCTGCTCCACGAACCTCGTGTAGTAGTCGCGCCCCGGTTTGGCTCCGTCGCAGCCCCCCACGAGGAAGAAATGACGGATGGCGCCCCGCCGCACCGCATCGACGACCTTGTCCGCGAGCCCTAAGACCGCCTGGTGCCCGAACCCCACCATTACCGTCCTCTCCGGCTCGTCCGAGGCGAAGCCGTGTGACGCCTGCGCCGCCGCGATGAGCGGGGCGAAGTTCCGGTCAGGGATGTGGACGACACCTGGCCACGCAACGAGGCCAGAGGTGAAGATTCGGCTCTTGTAGCTTTCCCGTGGCTTCTGGAGGCAGTTCGTCGTCATGAGGATGGCGCCCGGGAACGCGTCGAAGTCTCTTTGTTGGTTCTGCCATGCCCCACCATAGTTGCCGACGAGGTGTCCGTACCTCTTGAGGCCAGGGTACCCGTGGGCTGGGAGCATCTCTCCATGGGTGTAGACATTGATGCCGAGGCCCTCGGTCTGCTTGAGCACCTCCTCGAGGTCCTTCAGGTCATGGCCGGAGACGACGATCGCCTTCCCCTTCACCGGGGTGATGCGCACCCGCGTAGGCACGGGATGGCCGTAGGCCCCCGTGTTCGCCGCATCCAGGAGCTCCATGACCCGCAGGTTCACCCTCCCGACGTCGAGCGCCTTGGCGAGCAGGGTGTCGGCGTCGTGGTCACGGGTGAGGAAGTCGAGCGTCTCGTGGAAGAAGGAGAACACGTCCGGGTCACGCTGCCCGAGGATGAGGGCGTGGTCGGCGTAGGCCGCCATGCCCTTCAGGCCGTACATGATGAGCCACTCGAGCCCAGCGAGGGTGTCTCCCCGCACGGCCTTGCGCCGCGCTATCCCCGCCTCCGCGGCCTGGGCCTCGAGGCCCTCGAGGGTGGAGGCAGGGATCCAGGCCGCGGGGCCGTCGAGGGTTTCCGGGGTCCTCCCCTGCGCGGAGCACGCCTGTTCGTAGCTGGTGCGTGCCCGCTCCTTCAGTTGGGCGAGCCGGTGCAGGAGGCTCACGAGCCGTTCCGGATCGAAGTTCACGTTCGTGACGGTGGAGAACAGCGCCTCCACGGTGAAACGATCGATCTCGTCGTCGCGCACACCCAAGAGGTGAGCCCGATGGGCGTACATGGACAGGCCTTTCAGCCCAAAGATGAGGAGATCCTGAAGGTTGGAGGTCGTGGCATCCTTGCCACACACTCCTGCGACCGTACACCCGGTTCCCCGGGCCGTCTGCTCGCACTGGTAACAGAACATGCTCATGGTGACACCTCCGTGGAGGGCCGCGGCTCGTGTGCCGGCCCACGAATGAAGGACTGCCGCCCGTCCCGGATACCTGACAGGCGTGTTGACGAAAAACGAGAGCGAATGGTTTCCTGAACAGATTCTGGTAGTCCCCCCAGGACGCAGAACCGGCCGTCGCACCGCGGGCGGCCCAGAAGGCAGCGTGTGCCGAGGAGAGGGCCTTCGATTGGCTCGAAGACCTCCAAGGGCCTGAGGTCCTCGGCGGATCTCCTCAAGCGGAGCCAACCTCGAGGCCCCCGACGCGCCCCCGGGAGGCCCACGCGCGCCAGTGCGTGCAGTACCTTCATGAGATGTGCCTCAGATACCTCGAGCTCCTTGGCCAGCGAATGGGTGCTGACCGACTCATCCGGCAGGCTGAGAGCCAGAGGCATCACGGCGTGCACACCGTCGAAGGTGGTGAGGGTGCTGTGCATGCATGACGCTCCGGGTCTTCAGATGCCCCCAGGTACCACCATGGCCGACCCGGGAGGCTTGACCTCCTGTGACGCCAGGATGATACCCCTGATGGCCATTCGGGTGAGCCTGACAGGGATGTCGACTTTCGCATCGGCCAAGGCTCCCAGAACAAGGTGCACCAGACTGCCGCAGCAGGGCACTTCCATGTACACTACCTCGACGGATCGGATACGGTTCTGGCTGAACACCTCTGCTAACTTGCGGCGATAGTAGCCCGCATCATCCAGCTTGGGGCATCCGACGATCAGAACCCTGCCAGGAAGGAACTGGTCGTGGAAGCTCGGATAAGCGCACGGGACGCAGTCGGCCGCGATCACCAGGTCAGCGCCCAGGAGATAAGACGCACTCACAGGGACCAGCCGCAGCTGCACCGGCCAGTTGCCCAGTCTCGACGGGCGATCCTTGGCCCGATCGCCTCGCTCGTCGACGCCTCCGCGGGGAGTCAGGGTCCGGACGTGACTCCCCGGGCATCCGCAGGGGAGGATTCCCAGGGAAGCGCGCATGGCCTGGGCGTGCTTGACCGCTTCCTCGTCGAACGGAGCTGCCTCCCGCTCCTCCAGGGTGATGGCTCCGCGAGGGCAGTCATCAAGGCACGCGCCGAGGCCATCGCAGTAGGTCTCGCTGATCAGACGGGCCTTGCCATCGACGATGGCGATGGCCCCCTCCGCGCAGGCCGTGGCGCACAGGCCGCAGCCGTCGCACTTCTCTTCATCGATCCGGATGATGTGTCGAATCGGCATGGGGACTCCTTCCCGAGAATGGAGCGGGTGGATCGACGGCGTGATGGATGGGGGGGCGAACGCCCCTGAGCATAGGGATGGAGGCTTCTCTCACTGGCATTTCCGCACAGGGTCTGGGCCTCCACGCGGCAGGGGTCCTCATCATGGAGATGCCCCAACCCCCGCCTCCACGATGCCTGGGTATTCCGGCGCGTGCGAGGGGTCCACCGGAGTGACGTGGCGCCTCGACGAGACACCGGGCTGCAAGGCCCCGGGCACTGCGTGCAAGCCGGCGCCATCAGACAGAGGTCGCAGACTCCGTCCGTGAGGGACCTGCGCGGGCGTCGTGGGCCTCGGTGCGACCATTGGTCTCTCCGGGTGGGGGTTGACACATAAATAGGTACTGCGGTACCAATATACCCGATCCGCCGAACACGTCAAGCACGCAGGCCGGGGTGCCAGACCAGGTGGACCGCCACTGGCCCGATGGATCCGTCTGGCCATCCCTGCGCTACGGCGGGAGAACCTGCAGGCCGCGGATAGTCCTGCGGGAAGGGGCCCTCTGAGTCTCCACAGAGTGGACTCCAAGAGCCCGCGTGACCCTGGGAGGGGCGGCACGCAGCGTGGGGCCTGACCCCGCAGGCGCAGGGAGGCACTCTGTGTCAGCGGCGTTGAGAAATGGCTCTTCTTTGGTCGACCTGGGAACGACCTCTCCTTGGCTCTCGGAGTCTCGGTGCCCTGCCTCCCCGACACAACGCGCACTCCACGGGGGCCATCCCTCTCGCAGAGGGAGGTGGGGAGGGATTTCAGGATCCTCCACGCTTCCCCTTCCCAAGGGGGAGGACGTCCTGCGTCCGATACGCGCAGTCATGTCGCCTGGGTCGGCGCAGCGTGACCCATTAGGCCGAGGGAGCGAACTTCAAGAAATGAAGTAACCCTGAAAGGGACGCCGGCCTGACCCGCCCCCCCATCCCTAGCTTCTTCCGAGGGCAGAAGGCCCAGTGGGGAGGCCCTTGCGGCCAGCTTGTGGTCGGGGAAGTCAGCCGGAACGGCGGGACGCACACGGGCCCGGAGACTGCCGCCGCCTTCGTCCCCATGCCGCCGGACCACGGGGTCCCTTCGGACCCGGCCAGGCCGACACAGGCTGACGTGATGCTTCCTGGAGGGACGCGCGTGGTGCCACACCATTGGATGCGGGGATTCCTCGCGTCCACCGCGACAGGACGAACCGGACCCGACGAAGCAGGTCCCTCCACCGCGTCCTTGCCGCCTCTTGACCGCACGCAGGCTGGGCGACGGACGCGGGAATCCAAGGCTGCTCCACGGCCCCATCATACGCTGCCTACCCACATGAGACTCAGAAGCACCATATCAGTGTCGCTACCGGTGTCGTTGTCGCAATCGGCCAGCGCGGGGTACTCCCGCCGGGATCAGCGGTGACGAACCGCGATGATATCCAGCGTGACGAATACAACACCAATGTAATAGTGCACGAGTAGAGTATAAATGGGCAGGATGGCGGGAATGGTGGAATGATGGAATGATGGAAGAGTGGATGGCTTCGCGCTCCTCGACGTGAGGAGACCCTGGGCGGGAGTCAGAATCCAGGAGACAGCCGGGCGTGGGGATCGGCGGGCAGGGAGGGTGCTGAGGCCACGGTGCCGGCTGCACGGGCTGGTGTGTGGCTTCGCCACCGGTGTCGGCATCGCTCTTGGCTTTCAGCTCTCAGCTTTCGGCTGTCGGCTGTCGGATCACTTCTCACCCCTCGCTCGGGGGCCCCATCGGCATCAGGATCGCTATCGAGAGGCGCGGCTCCTCCCCGTGGCAAAGGAGTTGGGAGGGACTTGCCCGGCATCGGCAGATACGGGGGCAACCGGCGTAAGCCGCGAACCCGAGAACCGTTCGGGCCTCTCAACCCTCCTCCATTGTCGGTGCTGCACGTCACCAAGGGGTATGGATGATCCACCCTCGGGCCACGATATCGATAGCCCTTGACCGAGGGCTCGGAAGGGCGTAGGCTTGCGCATGACGGGAGACGCGTAGCCTATGCCTGGGATCTCGGGAGGCCACCATGAGCGCGGGCTCGGAGCATTGGTCGAGATGCCGTCCTGATGACGCGCGGGGGGGCCCTGTCTCTCATCGCGCCTGAGAGCGCGACACCGTTCTCATCTTCCTTCTCTGTCGCTCGGGGGTTGTTCGCCTCTCCCTCACGCATCAGATCCGATGGCGTGGCGCCATGCATCCATGGGGCATGTCTTTCCCCGCAGCGACGCGCGGGGGGGGGGACGTCTCTGGTGCACTCGTGGTCCTCCCCGGCGAACCCCTCCTCAGTGCCCGTCCAGCGGGAGGTGGTGTTCATCACGGGGAGGATTCCCATGCGAACCCGATCATGTCCCTTGCTGCTCAGCGCATTCGGACTGGGCGTCATGCCTTCTTTGGGGCTATGCCAAGGCGGATGCGACATCGGCACCGTGACCATCGACGGTGACGAAGTCTTCTATGTCCAGGGCCAACTGCTCATCAAGGCTGCCTTCGGCGCTGACATATTCCGGATAGCCAGGGAGCTGAATGCAGCAGTACTGGACTCGATACCCCGCATCGGATGGTACCGGCTCGCGCTGCAACCGGACGTGGACGCCGCGGATGTGGTGGTGGATGCGGAGGCGCTCTCGGGAGTCGAGAGATGCGAGCTGCATGGGGTTGTGCCGCAGAGTCTCGAAGAAGGAGGGGGTTGTGCGACAGACGGCGAGCGTCTGGACTGCCCGCCGCCGCCATGGGGTGAGATCCAGTGGCCGCTTGTGGTTACCCGAGCGGTGGACGCATGGAGCCAGGTGCCGCCGAGTTCGGATGTACTGATCGCGATACTGGATACCGGCTGTGACACGGATCACCCGGAGTACGCATCGAGCCCGAGGATCACGTACGGCCGGAACTGGTATACTCCGCTTGGAGGCTGGCCCGAAGACTACAGCGGGCACGGCACCCATCGGGTGGGGGAGCTGATGGCGCCCAGCGGCAACGGCGGGGTTGCGGGTATCAACCAGAACTGCCGCGCGCGGGTGGAGAAGGTGACGGATGATGGCTCCGGCCCATACTTCAGGTGGTCACCGTGGGCGGTGGCGGCTGCCTTGGAGGACGTGGTCTTCGAGAGGGGTGCGCGTGTTGTCAGCATCAGCCTTTACAATGCGACCCCAACCTATCCGGGTATGACCGCAATGCGCGCAGCGTTCTTCGACGTGAACGACAACGCTCCCGGCACCATCATCCTCTGTGCCAGCGGCAACAGCGGGACGGGAAGTGGGTGGAAGGACGTGATCTGGTTCCCAGCCGCCTGGTCATGCTCCCTTGCATCCGTATGTGCGGTCGGGGGTAGGACCGAGACCGATGCTGTGTGGGGAGGCACCGAGTGGCACCCCGGAGGTCATAGCGGCCAGCTCTCCTTCTTGGCTCCTGGAGAGAACCCGAGCAGCTACTGCTCGACGGGCCTCAATGGGGGCTACGACAGCGGCTGCGGAGGCACCTCCGGTGCGACGGCGCATGCCGCGGGCATAGCCGGGATGTTGATCTCAAAGTACCCATGGATGGTGAATCACGAGATCAAGACGCAGCTCCAGAATACCTCGACGATGATCGCTCCCCCTCCGGGGTACGACTATGACGATACGGACTGCTGGGGGCATCCGTGTGGTGCATTCGGATGGGGAGTGGGCGCATCGATGCCTTGCGAGCCCTGAATCTTCGATTCAACAGGCAGTGCCCGCGCCTTGGACCGGAGGTCGAGACCGAGGCCTGCACGGGCCTGCGGGGTCCGCTGGGCGGGGCGGGGGATGGGGTGGTCAGCGTGTATGACCTCATGGGAAGGAAGCTATACTCCTGTTCCGCCTCGAGCGGCCCAACGGACGAGGCCTCGACGCGAGTCTGGGTTGAGAGGATCTCAAGGATCTGCCCATCGGCCCGAAGATTGTCCGCGTGGTGACCTCACACGAGGTGAGGACATGGAGGGTGGCGCTATGAAGAGGATCAGGTACCTGATGGTGCTGGGAAGTATCCTTCTGGGGTCTGTCTCCGGTGGCGAGGAGTGGAGATGGACGCGCATCGCATGGGAGGCGGCGGGCGTGTACTCGGTAGTGGCTCTCCCTGACTCGCCCCACGTAGTGTATGCGGTGATCGATTGGGGCGTGCCCCCAGAGTACCAAGGTGTACACAAGAGCCGAGATGGAGGGTTCTCGTGGTCATTCCTCGATCAAAGCCAGAACCCGGCTTTCTGTGCGAGGGTGAGTCTTGATCCGAAGAACTCGGCAGCCGTGTACTGCGGCACCAGCACCCAGGTATGGAATCCGTACGGGTGGCCGTGGCGGAGCCTGGATGCGGGAGCGACCTGGCAGCGCACGGATCGCAACATGACGCGGTACGTCGTGAGTCCGTGGGAAGAGGGGGTGATCCTGGGGGTGATCTCCTACACCGCCTTGTACGGGCTCTTCATGAGCACCGACGACGGCCACACATGGCGGCTGATCTGCGATGGCGGAGAGATCGGCTTTGGCAGCGAGTGGGCACGCTTCCACGGCAGCGATTCCCTCACCATCGTCGCGCCGTTCATCGAACCGCAGACGTCCACGTATGGGCTTGGGGTGAGTCGTGACGGGGGAGGGACGCGGACGTGGGAGACGTGGCCCATCCCCGTGGCCGGAGGCCAGATCCTGTTCGATCCGGCCAGGCCGTCCACCCTGTACATGCACGGCCGGTACTGGGACCACGGCCGGGTCACTCGTTCAGACGATGGCGGCCACACGTGGGAGCCGATGGACGAGGGGCTTCCGGTCGGGGGGGCCACCGTTGAGCTGGGCCACACCCATGGGCATGCGGGCGAGCTCTTTGCTGCGCGCACGGACGGCCTGTGGCTGTGGACGAAGCGGGTGGGCGGAGAGGGGGCACCTCTGGCCAAGGCCGGGAGGGTGCGGATCGAGGGGGTGAGCCCACGCCCGTTCCGGGAGAGGGTACGCGTTCGATTCGCGTGCGAGCCGTCGGGGTTCGTGCACGCCGCCGTGTACTCGGTGGAAGGCCGGCTGGTGAGGAGTCTCATGGAAGACCGACCCGTGGTGGGATCCCATCTCCTGACGTGGGATGGCCTCACCTCCTCGGGGCTGCCTGCCGGTCCGGGGGTGTACGTGGTCCGAGTGAGAGGTTCCAGCACCTCCGCCGAAGCTTTGGTGATCCGGGTGCCGTAGCGGGGGACCCTGCCTGCTGGGGGTCGGGGAAGGTGGTCGGTGTGGTGGTTCTGGGGTGGGGAAAGGGAAAGCTCCGGCGGCGACCTACTCTCCCACCAGGTTTCCCTGGCAGTACCATCGGCGCTGGAGGGCTTAACGGCCGTGTTCGGAATGGGAACGGGTGTGGCCCCTCCGCCATTGCCACCGGAGCAATGAGGGTCGTTGTGGACTGGGATGGGGGAAAGGGATTCGACGGTGTCCTGCGGTCAGGCGGGGCAAGTCGAACGGCCGATTAGTACCGGTCGGCTGAACACGTTGCCGTGCGTACACCTCCGGCCTATCAACCTTGTCATCTCCAAGGGGCCTTCGGGGAGATCTCATCTTGAGGCTGGCTTCGCGCTTAGATGCATTCAGCGCTTATCCATTCCGAACATAGCTACCCAGCGGTGCCCCTGGCGGGACAACTGGTACACTAGAGGTTCGTCCACCCCGGTCCTCTCGTACTGAGGGCAGCTCCTCTCAGATCTCCAACGCCCACGACGGATAGGGACCGAACTGTCTCACGACGTTCTGAACCCAGCTCGCGTACCGCTTTAATTGGCGAACAGCCAAACCCTTGGGACCTTCTCCAGCCCCAGGATGCGATGAGCCGACATCGAGGTGCCAAACCTCGCCGTCGATGTGAACTCTCGGGCGAGATCAGCCTGTTATCCCCGGAGTACCTTTTGTCCGATGAGCGATGGCCCTTCCATACGGAACCACCGGATCACTAAGCCCGTCTTTCGACTCTGATCGACGTGTGTGTCTCTCAGTCAGGCTCCCTTATGCCTTTGCACTCACCACGCGATTGCCGACCGCGCTGAGGGAACCTTCGGGCGCCTCCGTTACCTTTTAGGAGGCGACCGCCCCAGTCAAACTGCCCACCAAACACTGTCCCTGGTCCGGCTTCACGGCTCCAGGTTAGAACCCCGACAAGATCAGGGTGGTATTTCAAGGACGGCTCCACGCGATCTGGCGACCGCGCTTCATCGCCTCCCACCTATCCTACACAGACCGTGCCAAGATCCAATGTCAGGCTACAGTAAAGGTTCACGGGGTCTTTCCGTCCAATCGTGGGTAGACGGTATTTTCACCGCCACTGCAGTTTCACCGGATCCCTCGTTGAGACAGCGCCCAAGTCGTTACACCATTCGTGCAGGTCGGAACTTACCCGACAAGGAATTTCGCTACCTTAGGACCGTTATAGTTACGGCCGCCGTTTACCGGGGCTTC